>Ga0164315_10000294_pt1 | contig 33045 bp, 35 predicted proteins | sample GuaBasSedimGuay6_FD_113737 | JGI IMG/M metagenome (GOLD analysis project Ga0164315, IMG submission 113737) | Subseafloor sediment microbial communities from Guaymas Basin, Gulf of California, Mexico - Guay6, Core 4569-2, 0-3 cm | ecosystem: Environmental > Aquatic > Marine > Hydrothermal vents... | reverse complement strand
GTTGCACTTTCCGTAGGCTCGCGCCCCCCAGGCGTTACCTGGCACCCTGCCCTGTGGAGCCCGGACTTTCCTCCCCCCAAGCACTCGAGAGTGATTGAAAAGCGATCACCTGACCGACTCGGCAACAAGACTACAGACAGTGGGCAATCAGGGCAAGCATGGTAGGGGTCAGGTCTAGCATTGTAGCCTTAATACCGGACCTGACCAGGTAACTGACCGCTAAAGGCTACAATGCTAGACCTGACCCCTACCATTATCTTCTTTCATGGCGATGAGGTACTGGTACAACTGTTTTTTACGCAGGCCGGTACAATCAGCCACCACCGCCGCCGCACGGCTGGCGGGCAACTCCTCGGCCAGCCGCGACAGCAGCGCCGCCACATCGGCGCCCAGTTCCTGCTCGACTCTCTCCTTGCCGGCAACCACCAGTACAATTTCCCCCTTCTGTTGATTACTATCACCGGCGACAAACTCCGCCAGTTCCGCCAGCGTACCCCGCCTGATTGTTTCGAAGGTCTTGGTCATCTCCCTGGCCATTACCACCTCCCGCTCACCACCGAGCACCTCAACCATTGACTGCAGACAGGCCTCTATCCGATGGGGTGCCTCATAGAAAATAAGAGTGACGTTCTCCCTTTCTAACCCGGCCAGGCGATTGGCCCTGGCGTCACTCCTGGCCGGGAGGAACCCCTCGAACAGGAAACGATCCGTCGCCAGGCCACAGACACTCAGTGCGGCGATGGCGGCGCAGGCGCCGGGTACAGGCCGCACGGCAAAGCCCCGCTCCTGCACGAAGCGCACCAGGCGGTAACCGGGATCGGAGATCAGCGGCGTCCCCGCATCGGACACCAGCGCAACACTACCTCCAGTTGTCAAACAGGCTTCGATCCTGCCCTGAGCACACTCGTCGCTGTGATCATGGTAGGCCATGACAGGCGTGTCGACCGCGAAATGTTGCAACAACCGCTGGCTGTGTCTGGTATCCTCTGCAGCGATAAGGTCTGCCGCCTGCAGCACATCGACTGCCCGTTGTGACATATCACCGAAGTTGCCAATGGGTGTCGCTACAACATAGAGTCCGCAGTCCACATTTTCCCCTTATAATGTTGAACTATTACTATCCAACAAACGTAGCACCCACACAATGGATCCCACACACAGCGGTGAAGCATAGCATGAGGCACTCTCCACCCAAGCGACAGAACCGCCTCCCGGCGATAAGCATGACCCTGCTAATCCTGGGCCTGTGGGGCTGCTCTGGCACACCTGAACAGAAGAGCACCGAACCGACACCACCTCCGGTGGTTGTGCAGCCGCAGAAACAGAGTATTTCCCTGACACTCCCTCACAGCGAGTTCAGTGTGCAATTCAGCAGCGCCGAGCACTCTCTCGCAGGGTTTGACTGGATGTCGGCCAGCGTCGCCCTGCAAGATGTGCCACCAGAGCAGTTAACTGCCGATGACCGCATCTACCTCGGTTACCTGGAGGCTCGCATTGCGTATTCCCGTGGCCACCAGGCACAGGCCCTGGCACAACTCAAACAGTTGACCTACGCCGGAATGAATGGCGCCCTGCAGTACCGCATCTTCAACTTCAGGCGTCACATTATAGAAATGTCGGGGGATAACCTTCAAAGCGCTCAGCTGGCAGACCAAATCCTGCGCCGGGCGCCCGCGGAAAGTGCCGCCGCATTGAAACGCGGCATCTGGCGAGACCTGCAGCGAGTCGATACCAGGCAGCTGCAAACCGCGTTGTCTGCTGCAACAGAACCTCAGTGGTGGGGTTGGCTGGAACTCGCCCTGCTCAGCCGCGATAGCCACAGCCTGGCAAACAACAGCCTGTCCGTGTGGCGTAGTAATAATGCGGGGCATCCGGCGGCAACACCCCTCCCCGGCGGCCTCAACTACCTGCTACAACAGGCCCCACCACTGGACAAGGTCGCACTTATGCTCCCCCTCAGTGGGCGACTGGCCCCTGCGGGCAAGGCGGTGCGCGATGGCTACCTGGCCAACTACTACGCCGCACGGGCCGCCGGCCAGGGCAACTACGAGATACTGGTATTGGATATGGACAACTACGAGTCCGCCAACACCGCTTACGATGACGCCTTGCGTCAAGGCGCGAATCTGGTGGTCGGACCTCTCAGCAAGCAAGCTGTGGCTGAGTTGGGGACACGGCTGGAGCGCCCCATCCCGGTACTGGCGCTAAACCGTATTGATCAGGTACTGCCCGCCACCGGCAGCGCCCTGGTACAGCTGTCACTGGCGCCTGAAGACGAGGCAGAGCGCATCGCTGAGCTCGCCTTTGGCCAGGGCGCCCGCGCAGCGCTGATCGTGCGACCTGCCGGGGGCTGGGGTGACAAGGTGCAGCAGGCCCTGCAGACGCGCTGGACAGCGTTGGGTGGCGCTGTCACCAACAGTGTTACCTACACCAACCAGGATGAATACTCCTCCACTGTAAAAAGTGCGCTGGGCCTTCCCGCCAGTGAACAGAGGGCGCGCGATGTGCGCAGCATGCTGGCCACCAATATCGAGTTTACCGCCCGCCGCCGCCAGGACCCCGAAGTGATATTCCTGCTCAGCCGCAATGGCGCCGAGACACGCTCCATCAAACCGTTACTGGCTTTCCACTACGCCGGAAACCTCCCGGTCTACGCCACTTCCAGTATTTACAGTGGCATTCCCGATGCGCGGGACAGGGACTTGAACGGTATTAACCTGGTGGAAACACCCTGGCTGCTGGGCTCCAACCCCGGCCTGCGAGTAGCCATAGCTGCCGGTGATACCGGCAGCGACAATTACACCCGCCTCAATGCCCTGGGCGCAGATGCCTTCCTGCTGCAATCGGGCTTCCGCCGGTTACAGGCTGGCCCCGATTGGCTACTCAGGGGCAACACAGGCCTGCTCAGCATGGACCCGCAATTACGTATCCACAGGGAACTGTCGCTGGCGACATTTGATGGAGGCGCCCTAAAGTCACAAGAGCTAGAATGAGCATTGTTACGGGAAACAGCAGTGTGATGTATCACCATGAAATCGCTGGGGGACAATTATGAGACCCGCGCAGTACAGTGGCTACAGGACCAGGGCCTACAATTACTGGTGCGCAACTACAAGGGTAAAACCGGCGAAATTGATATCGTGGCAAAAGACAAAAACACCCTGGTATTTGTCGAAGTCAGGGCGCGCAACAACCGCTACTTTGCCAGTGCCGCCGCCTCGGTGGACAGGCGCAAGCAACTGCGTATCTTGCGCACTGCGCAGTTGTTCCTGCAGCGCCACCCGGGCCTGGCGAATATGCCCTGCAGATTTGACGTGATTGCCTTCGAGCCGCGACAATCCACAACCAGCCCCGAAATTCACTGGATTCGCAGCGCCTTTACCGCCTGACATAAGCGCTAACATAAAATAGTCGGAACAGACTGAATGGACCATTACCCTATTATCGCTGAAAATTTCCAGAGCACCATCGAGACCATCGCTCTGTCTGTTGACAACCTGGCAGAACCCATAGAGCGGGGCAGCCAATTAATGACCCGGGCACTGCTGGAAGACCGCAAGATCATAGCCTGCGGCAATGGCGTGGATGCGGCACTGGCACAACTGTTTACCTGCAACTTGCTGAGCCGCTTTGAACACGAAAGACCAGCCCTCCCCGCGCTGACTCTGGGGGGTGATGGCGCCAGTATCACTGCCATCACTCACTCCAGCGGTGTTGTCAATATTTTTTCCAGACAATTGCGCGCACTGGGCCAGGCCGGTGATGTCCTGCTGTGCATCAATAGTTCAGGTGGCGCCAACAACCTGTTGCGAGCCGTACAGGCAGCCCACGAGAGGAACATGACCGTGGTTGCACTGTCCAATACCGGCGATAGCGAGTTCAGTACGCTAATACGCGCACAAGATGTGGAACTGCGTGTCGACACCCGGCGTCAACCCCGTATAGTGGAGCTGCACACCATGGCGATCCATTGCCTGTGCGAACTGATTGATCACGGCCTGTTCGGAACCTACCAGGAATAAAACATGAGGCAACTCTCCATAGTGCTGCTCACCTGCGGCACACTCGTCCTGTCCGGCTGCGGCAGTTTCCTCGCCACCATGAAAGTTGACACCATCGAAGACGAGCCGGTGGAACGCACCATGGGGCAAATGCTCGAAGACGACAACATAGAAACTAAAGCCACGGTGAACATCCACGCCGCCGATGAGTCCTTCCACGACGCCCATATAACGGTCGTGTGCTACAACGGTTACGTACTCCTGGCGGGCCAGGTCAGCAGTGAAAAACTGAAAGCCAGGGCTACTGAGGTGGTACGCAAGGTCCATGGTGTCCGGCGAATCTACAATGAGCTGGAAATTGCCTCTCCCAGCTCCGGGATGACCCGCACCAGCGACACCTGGATCACCACCAAGGTGAAATCCTGGTTGCTGGGCAGTCCTGACAGCGAGGGCACCCGTGTCAAGGTCGTCACTGAAAACGGCGTGGTCTACCTGATGGGCCTGGCCACACGCGCCGAAGCCCAGCGGGTTTCCGATAAAACAGCGGGTATTTCCGGTGTGCAGCGGGTGGTGCGCTTGTTTGAGTTGGTGGATTAGGGAAGTCCGGCGACTACCTTAGTGCTACTTGACGATCTTAAGGGAGGGCCGCCCTTCGATCTTGCTCGGCTCCGGCGGCATATCATCCGGCGGCTCAGTGGGCTCCTCAGGCTCAAATACCATGCCCTGGCCATTCTCGCGGGCGTAGATACCCACCACCGCTGAAACCGGCACAAAGACATCCGTGGCCACACCACCGAAACGGCCGTTGAAGACCACCGCTTCGTTGGAGATATTCAGGTCCATGACCGCGCCGGGAGAGATATTGAGAACGATTTGATCGTCCTTCACAAATTGCTGGGGCACCATTACGCCTTCGCCGGACGCATCGACCAGCACATAGGGCGTACAGTCATTGTCTACGATCCACTCATAGAGTGCGCGCATAATATAGGGGCGACTGGATGTCATAGCAACAAGGTACAGCGACGGGGAGTGCGCCCTAAAGGCGCATTTCCCGCTCCTGCTCAGACAGGCTCTCCTGGAAGGACTCCCGGTTGAACAGGACATCCATATAGGTCAGCAGCGGCTTGGATTGCTTGCTGGAACGGATGTCTATCCCCAGGAACGGCAGGCGCCACAGGATGGGTGCGATGCAGCAATCCACGAGGGTGAATTCGTCACTCATAAAGAACGGCTTTTCAACAAAAATAGGCGCTATGCCCATAATACTATCGCGTAATTCCTTGGTGGATTTCTTAACCACATTTTCACTGCGCGTGTGCTGGATCGCATCCACCAGGGCGCACCAGTCTTTCTCGATGCGGTGGATGTACAGGCGACTCTCAGCTCTGGCCACGGGGTATACCGGCAACAGGGGCGGGTGTGGAAAACGCTCATCCAGGTACTCCATCATCACCTTGGACTCGTACAATACCAAGTCCCTGTCCACCAGAGTGGGCAAGCTGTTGTAGGGATTGAGATCAGCCAACTCCACCGGTGGGTGAGCCGCGTTCGCCTCTATCATTTCCACTGTGACCCCTTTCTCGGCCAGAACAATACGCACACGGTGACTGTAATGACTTGTGCTATCAGAAAAAAATGTCATCGAAGACCGTCTTGCCACTACACCCATCAGGAATTCCTCAATTATTTTCTACAGAAAATGCCGCAGTGCGGCGACTAGTGTACGTCTTTCCAGTACTCGCGATTGAGCAACCATGCGAACACCGTAAACAGGGCGATAAAAAGCAATCACGCTCGTGGCCACCGTCAGGAATTGCCTCCTGCCGGTGCTTACGCCATCGCTGCTCATGCTTTTCTCTCCGGATTACAGATCCTATTGCGGCCATTTATCAACGACCGATATCAACGACCGGGACCGCACCTCTCAAAAAGGTGCAAATGTTAATGATTTTGCCGTGTTGTTACAAGGAAAACGCCTTGATTTCACTGAGTTTTTGGATCGGGTAGGAGGCGGGATTACTCCCGCCATGCCCTGGCGCACCACCAAATAAAAACGCCCGGTTTGCAAAGCAACCGGGCGTTTCTGGTTCTTTGGACAGCCCCACTGGTACCGGGGATACCGCCAACTTAACGCTTTGAGTACTGCGGGCGCTTACGCGCCTTGCGCAGGCCAACCTTCTTGCGCTCCACTTCGCGGGCATCACGGGTCACATAACCGGCACTGCGCAGGGCGCCCCGCAGGGACTCGTCGTATTCCATCAGGGCACGTGTAATACCGTGGCGGATAGCGCCGGCCTGGCCAAAACTGCCACCACCCGCCACTGTCACATTAATATCAAATTTGTCTTTCAATTCAACAAGCTCCAGCGGTTGACGCACGATCATACGGGCCACTTCGCGACCAAAGTATTGATCCAGCGGGCGCTTGTTGATGGTGATGCTGCCGTCACCGCTCTTCAGGAAAACGCGGGCAGTGGAAGTCTTGCGACGACCGGTTCCGTAATATTGGGTAGCTGACATAAATTAAATCCGTTAGATGTTCAGTGCTTGCGGCTGCTGCGCTGTGTGTGGATGCTCACCGCCGGCGTACACCTTCAATTTTTTAAACATGGCGCGCCCCAGGGAGTTGCGTGGCAACATACCTTTTACCGCACTCTGGATTACCCGTTCAGGGGCCTTGTCGATCAACTTCTCAAAGGATATCGACTTCAACCCACCCGGGTATCCGGTGTGGTGGTGATATATTTTATCGGTTGTCTTGGCGCCGGTTACCCGCACTTTTTCGGCATTGACCACGACGATATAGTCACCAGTGTCCACGTGAGGGGTATATTCTGCCTTGTGCTTGCCACGCAGACGATGCGCGATCTCGCTCGCCAATCGACCCAGGGTCTTGTCAGCAGCGTCTACCACGAACCAGTCGCGGGTGACATCTTCTGCTTTGGCGCTAAAAGTTTTCATCAATAACCGCCTCTTGGAGGAGTCCAATTTCGAGGGAGCGAATACTAATCAAAGGGTGGGCCCATTTCAAGCGGTAAATCAAATAAAATTCACGGTCCCCAGGGGCGCTTACATTCCGCTGCTTCCGGGAGGTGCAACGCGACAGCGGGCGAATTGGGAGGCTATGAATGTTACATTATGAGTGACGAGGTACACTAGGGCTTATGCTCCCGAGCCAGATACTCGTAAGACTGCATCTCCTGCAGCCGCGATACAGTCCGCTGGAACTCAAACTCCAGCCGGCTACCGCCGTACAACTCCAGCACGGGTTTGGCCGCAGCCAGCACCAGTTTGACGTTGCGGTCATAGAACTCGTCGACCAGGCTGACGAAGCGGCGGGCCTGGTCATCCTTGCCCGGCACAAACTCCGGCACCCCGGATATCAGCACCGCGTGGAAAATACGGGCCAGTTCGATATAGTCATTCTGGGAGCGGGGGCCATCGCACAATTCTGCAAAATCAAACCAGGCCACATCGTCCGCAACACAACGGCAGGTCAGGTAGCGGCCATTAATCTGAAGCCGCTCCCAATGCTTTCCCGGCTGTGGCGCCAGGCGGTTGAAACTGTCCTGCAAGCTCTCGTCGGCCCCCTCATCCAACGGAAAATGGTACAACTCGGCCTGTTGCAAGGTGCGCAACCGGTAATCAACGCCGGCATCCACATTCACCACTTTGGTGTATTTTTCCACCAGCGCGATCGCCGGCAGGAAGCGCTGACGCTGCAAGCCGTTCTCGTACAGCTTTGCAGGCATAATATTGGAGGTCGCCACCAGGGTTACGCCGCGGGCGAAGAGCCCCTCCATCAGGCCTCCCAGGATCATCGCATCGCCGATATCCGTCACAAAGAACTCGTCGAAGCAAATTATGGTGGCCTCGTCGGCAAGCCGATCCGCGACAATTTCCAGTGGGTTTTTCTCGCCTTCAAGGCTATTCAACTCAGCGTGAACACGCTGCATAAAGCGATGAAAATGGACACGCATCTTTTGCTGAAACGGCAGACAGTCATAGAACGTATCGACCAGGTAAGTCTTACCCCGGCCCACGCCACCCCAAAAATACAAACCGATTTCAGGTTCAGGCTTGTCACCACGTAACCCGCACAACCACCTCAGCATGCCCGCGCTACGTCTCTGGCGGCGCGCGACCAGCCGCTCGAACAGATCCTGCAACAGGCGCACTGCCTGCTCCTGGGCGGGGTCGTGGGAAAAGTCCTCGCGCTGCAGGTCTGCCTGATAGCGCTGCCAGGGTGTCGTCATGTGGAGGGCTGTCCCGTCCCGGGTTACTTGCCAGCGGCACACTTTACCCAGAGGCTCCGCCATTGGCAATATCACCTGCACGACACACAAACCACTACCAGTCCGCACGACTTTAGGAGTATACTCGCCGTCTTTGTGGTATCAACATGAGGTAGTATTTGTGGAATCAGTTGTGATTGACATGGGAACCTTGATCGGGTCGGGCACCGTCGTGCTCATCGTGGGTCTGGGAATAGGGGTATTATTCGGTCTGCGCACATCACCGGGGGGGCAAAGATATCGGGACGTAGAAAGCAAACTTGACCAAACATTGCAGGATAAGAAAGGCTATGAGGATGAGGTAGTCGAGCATTTCACAGATACCGCCAAGCTCCTCAACAACTTGACTGAAAGCTACCGGGATGTGCACGACCACCTCGCTAAGGGTGCCGCCACCCTCTGTCAGGGTGAGGGTCCGGTCTCGCTGGATCGTCTTGATGATGGACGGAACATGGCGGAGATCCCCGCAGCTCTGGCAGACATTCACCCCCCCCTGGACTACGCCCCCAAGACATCCCCCGACGAAAAGGGCATGCTCAACGAGGAGTTTGGCCTGGAGCGGGAACCAACTGAGTCCAGCCCCGAAAGCTTCGAAGGCACCGAAAGCTTCGAAAGCCCCGAAAGCTTCGAAAGCCCCGAAAGCTTCGAAAGCCCCGAAAGCCTCGAAAGCCCCGAAAGCCTCGAAAGCCCCGAAAGCTTCGAAGGCCCCGAAAGCTTCGAAAGCCCCGAAAGCCCCGAAAGCCCCGAAAGCCCCGAAAGCCCCGAAGGCCCCAAAAGCTTAGAGGAAACCGAAAAAGCCGCCTGAGCGCGTCTAAACCGGGTTATAGATATCGATAAACCGGTGTTTCAGGGAGAAGTACTGTGCCAGATGCTCTCAACACACCTGGCGCCCAATGAAAGACAGCCTGAAATTTATCACATGGCCCGCAATTGCGGGCCTGCTGGCAGCCCTGTTAATCCTGGATCGCTGGGTGTTGCCCAATATTCCAGCTGCTGGCGGGCTAGCCCAGGAACCTGTAAGTTATGCCCTCGCCGTGCGCGATGCCACACCGTCGGTGGTCAATATCTATACTGCCAAGTTGGTGAGTACCAGACGCAACCCGCTACTGGAGGATAAGTATTTCCGCAAGTTTGTCCCGCCGCAACGTCAGCGCCTGGAGCAGTCCCTCGGATCGGGGGTCATCATGACGGCACGGGGCCACATACTGACCAACAACCACGTGATTGCCGGAGCCGACGCCATACAGGTGCTACTGCACGATGGTCGCTCGGCCAATGCTGTCGTTATCGGCACAGACCCCGCCACTGACCTGGCGGTACTGCAAATAGAGCTGCCCGGGCTACAGTCCATTAAATTGGGGGACTCCAATACGGCCCGGGTCGGCGATGTAGTGCTGGCCATAGGCAATCCACTGGGGTTCGGGCATTCTGTGACCCAGGGCATTGTCTCCGCCCTGGGGCGCTACGGCCTGCAGCAGAACACCTACGAGGATTACATCCAGACCGATGCCACCATTCACCTGGGCAATTCTGGCGGTGCGCTGATTGACACCCGCGGGCGTTTACTGGGCATCAACACACTCATCTATACCGCCCCCAACCAGGCAACAAACACCGCCACAGGTATTGGCATCAGCCTGGCTATTCCGGTGAATCTTGCGGTTTTTGTGATGCAGGACCTTATCGATTACGGCGAGGTCATCAGAGGCTGGCTGGGCGTTAGTGTAGAGCCCATTGGCACTGTATCTACAACCGATGCACTGGGCCAGGCACTGCGCGTGGTGGCGGTAGCACAGGGCAGCCCGGCCCACAAAGCCGGCTTGCGACCAGACGACATTATCACCCATATCGACGGCGAACCGGTACGGGACGGCAGGCTGACCATGCACCGCATCGCTCTGCTGCGGCCCGGGGACACCGTGGCGGTGTCGGTACAGCGCGACGCGCAGAGTTTCGAGCTCAGAGCAGTAGTGGGCGCCCTGCGCCAGTCAAGCGGCGAATAAAGCCGGGTTCACTCTGCTGCACCGCCTTTGAGACGCATCTCGGCGCTGCGCGCGTGGGCGGTCAGCGATTCCCCCCTGGCTAATACCGAGGCCACCCCACCCAACTCCTGTACACCCCGCTCACTGCACATAATGACAGAGCTGCGCTTCTGGAAGTCATAAACACCCAGCGGAGAGGAAAACCGGGCGGTACGGGAGGTCGGCAGCACATGGTTGGGGCCGGCGCAATAATCTCCCAGAGACTCACAGGTGTGGGGCCCCATAAAAATCGCACCGGCATGCTGCACCAGTGGCAGCAGGCTCTCGGGGTCTGCCACTGACAGTTCCAGGTGCTCTGGCGCGAGGTTATTGCTCACAGCAATGGCGTCGGCAAGGTCACGGGTTTTAATCATTGCCCCGCGAGTTGTCAGTGAGGAGCGGATAATATCCACCCTGTCCATACCCGGCAGCAGGCGCTCTATACTGGAGTGCACCGCATCCAGGTACGCGCTATCGGGGCACAGCAATAAGGACTGCGCATTTTCATCGTGCTCGGCCTGGGAAAACAGGTCCATGGCGACCCAGTCCGGATCAGTGCCGCCATCGCAAATCACCAGAATCTCCGAGGGCCCCGCGACCATATCAATACCTACCCGACCGAACACCTGCCGTTTGGCAGTGGCCACGTAGATATTACCCGGCCCCACTATCTTGTCCACCGCGGGTATGGTCTCGGTACCACTGGCCAGAGCGGCCACAGCCTGGGCGCCGCCGATGGTGAACATCCTGTCCACCCCGGCTATATGGGCCGCGGCGAGCACCAACTCATTCAATTCACCGGCCGGGGCCGGCACCATCATAATAATTTCTGGTACACCCGCGACCTTCGCTGGCAGCGCATTCATCAGCACCGAAGAGGGATAGCTGGCCTTGCCCCCGGGCACATAAATACCCACCCGTTGCAGGGGGGTAATTTGCTGACCCAGCAGATTGCCCGACTCGTCATGATACTGCCAGCTGCGCTGCAACTGGTGCTCGTGGTAACTGCGCACGCGGTGGGCGGCGCGCTCCAGGGCCTGGCGGTGGGTCGGATTGATCTTGCCCAGTGCCGCCGCCCACCTGCCCCTGGAGACCTCCAGATCAGCGACCGCAGCCACCTGCAGTTGGTCGAAACGAGCTGTGTACCCCATCACAGCGGCATCGCCGCGCCTTGACACATCGGCAATGATCGCCGCTACCGTATCGGCAACAGACGGATCCTGGTCTTCCTGCCACGCTGTCAGTTGCGCCAGGCGCGCCTCGAAGTCCGCTTGAGTGGTATCAAGCCGTTGCATTTTCACTGTCTTGAACAATTTCTGTCAGATCATCGATAAGCTGCGCGATGGTGGAGTACCGCGAACGCATGGCCGCCTTATTCACCACCAGCCGTGAGCTGATACTGGCAATTTCCGCTAGCGGAGCCATCCCATTGGCGCGCAGGGTATTACCGGTATCCACGATATCCACAATCAGGTCGGCCAGGTTCATAATGGGCGCCAGTTCCATGGCGCCGTACAGTTTGATCAGTTCAGCGTGCACCCCCTGGCGGGCAAAGTAGCGACGGGTAATATTGACAAACTTGGTCGCCACCCTGATGCGCGCTCCCGTACCCTGCCAGCCCACCGGCCCGGCGGTCATCAATCGACAACGGGCAATACCCAAATCCAGGGGCTCATACAGACCCTCGGCGCCATGCTCCAGCAGCACATCTTTTCCTACCACGCCCATGTCGGCAGCGCCATGTCGCACGTAGGTTGGCACATCGGTGCCACGAATAATCACCAGTTGTACGTCACTGCGACGGGTTTCAAACACCAGCTTGCGGCTGGTGCCGACATCCTCCAGCGGCTCAATACCGGCCCTGGCCAGCAGCGGCAGAGTCTCTTTGAGAATACGCCCCTTGGTAAGGGCAAGAGTCAGTTTTTTATTCATAGTAACCGTTGCGCCGGGGCGCCGCGCGCCTTAAGCTGGTGAGCTTGCCTGCCACTGGGCCGGGGTGTATGTGCGTATGTTGACCGCATGAATGCTGCCATCGGCAATTTGCTCATTGAGGGCAGCGTAAATCAGCTGCTGCTTCTTCACCGGGCGCAGGCCATCGAACACAGCCCCGATCGCTACAACATCGTAGTGGTTGCCCTCTCCCTGGACATGGAATTCACACTCGCTCAAGTGATCCTGCAGCAGTGCTTTGACTGTGGCGGCGTCCATAAGTAATTCTCCAAAATATCCGGGTTCGAATGGTACTGACTTAAAGCGAAATTGGCTATGTCCCCTTGCCGCTACTTCCGGCGGTGCTAATTAGTGTGCATGACCGTGGTAGCTGCACGGTGCGGGACTAACATTCCCTATCCGGCATTGCTTAAGCGGTGCGCCATCCAATCAGGTTTCCACTTCAACCGCAGTTGTAATCCAGCCGTCAATAACGCTGTCCAGATTCCCATCGTGCTTGCGTGCCGCCGCCTGGAACTGGTTACGATAGATTTCACCCAGATTAACACTCTCGATAATGACGTTGCGCAGCTTCCAGCTACCGGCCTTGTTGCGACCCATCTGGTACATCATCACATAGGGCTCGGGATTCTCATTGTAAATCAGCTGACGCACGGACACCCTGGACACCCCGGATACATCGCTTACGGGTTGCACTACCTCAATGTGCGATCCACCGAAGGCCAGCAACCCCTTGCTGTAGGTTCGCACCAGGCTCAAGCGCATCACCTCGGTAAAGCGGTCCAGCTGTTCCCGCAACCGGGTGCGCCCCACCGCGTCCAGCGAGCGATACCGGTCACTGTTAGCGTAGGGGCCCATGACGCTGCGGGCAAAACCGCGATAGTCGATCACCGGGTCGAGCACTTCATGAACCGCCTGGTAATAGCGCTCCGGATCCGCATCCGCATACTCATCCGCTGCCACCAGCACGTCCATCACTGCCATGGTAGTGTTCTGCACAAGGGCGTAAGCATCTGGCACATCCGTAGACTGCTGCGCCCAGGCGCCCGATACAAGCAGCAAAAAGCTCACCGCCCAACCTCTGTATACGCGAAACAACATTCCCACCTCCATAACCCTAATTAGTGACTACCCCAAGCCGCAATGCACTGTATAATCTACCCCTGCAAAAAGGTGACACTGACCACCCCGGCAGCAGACGCTGCCCCCACCTTTATACGACAACGGGTTTGCTCCGGCAGTTCCAGGGCACTGCACGGCGCATACTTTAACAGGAAACTCGCCTATATGCTGTTAGCTGCAGCAACCATTCTACTTTGTTTCATTGTGTTGATCTGGAGTGCCGACCTGTTTGTGGCAGGCGCCGCATCAATCGCGGAAAATATGGGGATGTCGCCTATCATCATAGGCCTGACCATTGTTTCCCTGGGCACTTCAGCACCGGAAATCCTGGTATCACTCACCGCGTCCCTGGCCGACTCCGGTGAATTGGCCGTCGGCAATGCTATCGGCTCCAATATCGCCAACATCAGTCTCGTATTGGGTGTCACGCTATTGATTTCACCCCTGATGGTAAACCAGAGCTGCATGAAAAAAGAAGTCCCCTTGCTGTTGCTGACCACAGCCGCCGTCGGCATGCTGCTCCTGGACGGGGTTCTGTCCAACCTCGACGGCTGGTTGATGCTGGGCGCCCTGGTACTCATCGTGACACAAATGGTACGCGGGCAGAAAAAAGACCGGGGCATGCTGACTGAGGCAATTGAGGAGCCCCTGCACCACCTGAAGCCACTGAGAGCCTGGCTCAGCTTCCTGGTCGGACTGACCTTGCTGGTGGTGAGCTCCAAAATGCTGGTTTGGAGCGCTGTGTTTACAGCAAAAGAATTGGGTGTATCAGAACTCGTTATCGGCCTCACTATTGTAGCGGTAGGTACCAGCCTGCCCGAACTGGCCGCTACTGTCACCAGTGCCCTGCGCGGACACACCGAGATCGCCCTGGGTAACATAATCGGTTCCAACATGTTCAATTTACTGGCCGTGATGTCTATTCCGGGAATTGTCGGGCCAGAACAACTGGAATCCGCGGTGATATCGCGGGATTATCCGGTCATGACTTTTCTGACTGTACTGCTCGCCATGGCTATTTTCGTCAGCCGCAAACGCGTGAAATCCAGCGCTGGTCATTCCTACCTGGGACGCACTGTAGGAACCTTGTTAGTGTCATTCTATGCACTGTATTATTACTGGTTACACGTATCCATATAGGAAAGGAACTTTTTATGCCGGAGCAAAGCTCCATCAGCTATGCAAGCTCAGCGCGACGCACCATCAGCATGGAGTCCGCTGCCGTGGCCGCACTGGAACAGCGTATCGGCGTGGATTTCAATCGTGCCTGCGACCTCCTGCTCCAGACCAAAGGCCGGGTCATCGTCACCGGCATGGGTAAGTCCGGACACATCGCACGCAAGATCGCCGCCACGCTGGCCAGCACGGGAACACCCGCTTTTTTCGTACACCCGGGCGAAGCCAGTCACGGGGATATGGGTATGATCACTGCGGTAGATGCGGTGATCGCCCTGTCTAACAGCGGCTCTGTGGCAGAAATCATCACCCTGTTACCCCTGCTGAAAAGACTGGGGATCCCACTGATAAGCATGACCGGTAACCAGCAGTCGACTCTGGCCCTGGCCTCGGATGTTCATCTTGATACAGGCGTGGAGACCGAGGCCTGCCCGCTGGACCTGGCACCAACTTCCAGCACCACCACCGCCCTGGTGATGGGCGACGCATTGGCCATTGCACTGCTGGAAGCCCGTGGCTTCACCGCAGACGATTTCGCTTTCTCCCACCCCGGTGGCACCCTGGGCAAGCAACTACTGCTCAAGGTAGAAGACATCATGCGCTCGGGCGACGCCATTCCCAGGGTGGGGCTGGCCACAAAACTATCCGAGGCATTGCTGGAGATCAGCAACAAGGGGCTGGGCATGACCACCGTGGTCGGTGCCAATGATGAACTGGCCGGAATCTTCACCGACGGCGACCTGCGCCGGGCCCTGGATGAACGCATCGATATCAACGAAACGCCCATCGAGCAACTGATGCATACCGGTGCGAAAACGGCCATGCCTGACATGCTGGCAGCAGAGGCGTTGCGCATTATGGAAGAAAACGAGATCAGTTCGCTGGTGGTGCTGGACGACAGCGGCGCGATGACCGGGGTCATTCACCTTGTACACCTGCTACACGCAGGCATTGCCTGATACGGAATCACCGCTAATGACTACCGCCCAAAATCGCGCCGTGCGCGGGGATGACAAAAAAAGGAGTTTCCGGATGCGCACTAAACTAATGAATACAGTAAAACCCGGGTGTATGGCATGATCACCAATTTAGAGACAGAAACAATCCAACCAAGGTGGAGGCCATCTATGTCCAGCCGCAGTCTGGTACTATTATTGCTGCTGATCCTGACGACAGGCCTGGTCCAGGCCCTGCCGGACGACCGGGACCAGCCCATCCATATCAGCGCCGATAAAGCCCTGCGCGACGAAAAGCAAGGCTTCACTGTATACAGTGGCAACGTGCAGATGGCACAGGGCAGCATGCGCCTGGAAGCAGACAAGCTGACCATTTACCACGTCATCGATGAGGTGGACAAGGTCGTGGCGGAAGGCAGGCCGGCCAAAATGCAACAACAGCCAGAACTGGATAATGGAGTGGTTTACGCCCATGCCAGCGTCATCGAGTTTTTCAGGAGCGAAGATCGGGTACACCTGCAAACGAACGCCCGAATCGAACAGGATGGCGCCGTGGTTAGTGGTGACTCCATCGACTACTTAATCACTGAACAACTGGTCAAGGCAGATTCAGATCAGACCGTGGAAGGCAACAGGGTGAATGTGGTGATTCCGCCCAGCAGTCAGTCCGACGCAGCCAAACCGGGCCAGGGTACTAAAACCAAGGTCAATACCCCATCCGGCAAGCCCCTGCCACCAGCAGGCACCGTGCCCGATGGCACAGTGCAAGAAGAAGGCACTCCGCCCGAGGAATCAACAGAGAAAGAGGATGCCAGTGGCGCAACTGATAGCGAGTAACCTGGCCAAAGCTTACGGTGGCCGGGAAGTAGTGCAGGATGTGTCACTGCAGATAGACAGCGGGCAGGTCGTGGGCCTGCTGGGGCCTAATGGCGCCGGCAAAACCACCTGTTTTTACATGATCATCGGTATCGTCCGGCCGGATCGCGGCACCATCACTATCAATGGCGAGGATATAACCGCACGAACCATGCACGAGCGGGCCCGGCGCGGCATAGGCTATCTGCCACAGGAAGCCTCCATCTTTCGGAAACTCACGGTGGGGGACAATATCATGGCCATTCTTGAGACCCGAGGTGACCTCGACAAGAAACAGCGCCGGGTACGGCAAGACGAACTCCTGGAGGAGTTCCATGTCGAGCATTTACGTGACAACCTGGGACAGTCCCTGTCCGGCGGGGAGCGGCGCCGTATTGAAATCGCCCGGGCCCTGGCCACGGAGCCCGAATTCATCCTGCTGGATGAACCTTTCGCCGGCGTAGACCCCATCTCGGTCAACGACATCAAGCAGATCATCAATCACCTGCGTGATCGCGGTATTGGTATCCTGATTACCGATCACAATGTGCGCGATACCCTGGATATCTGTGAAAAGGCCTATATCGTCGGTGAGGGGCATATCATCGCCGCCGGCACCGCAGGGGAGATACTGGCGAGTGAGCGTGTTCGCCAGGTTTACCTGGGCGACCAGTTCAGCATGTAGGCAGGTACCCCTTCCGGCTGATATATCAGCCCCGTAGAGGGTATCGATGACGTGAAAGAATCGGCCAGCAACCCTCCATATTTCCCCGCAAGCAATTTTCGCGCCAAAGTGTTGCCAGACACGGGCCGCCGGCGCTACACTGACGGCATAAACCCTGGGAAAACAGTGCGGCGCAGCCGCAGCACCGGAGTACTCCAAACGCATACATGAAACAATCGCTCCAACTAAAACTGGGCCAACAGCTGACGATGACACCGCAGCTGCAACAGGCTATCCGGTTGTTGCAGTTGTCCACTGTGGATCTTCAACAGGAAATCCAGCAAGCTCTGGAGAGCAACCCCCTACTGGAAGTGTCCGAAGAGGAAGAATCCGGGACACCCCCGGAGCAGCGTGACGAAATAGAGGCCGCCACCGGTGACGGCCCGCTACAGAGCCTCGAGCAGGCAGCCACGGATGCCTCCGGTGACGGTACCGAGTGGGATTCAGACACCGCACAAATGACCCTGCCGGACGAACTGCCCGTCGATACCCAGTGGGAAGATCTGCTGCCCTCTGCCTCCGCCCCTCCTCCCCAGGGCGATGACTTCAGCGATATGGATTTCGAGGGCCGCAACTCCGCCAGTGAGACCCTGCGAGAGCAGCTGCTGTGGCAGCTCAGCCTTACCCGCTTATCCGACACCGACCGCTTGATCGCCCTGTCCATTATCGATGACACTGACGACAATGGGCGGCTCGTTATAAGCGTCGAAGACATTCACGATTCCATGCCCTCGGACCTGGATATAGACCTGGACGAGGTGGTCGCCGTACTGCATCGCCTGCAGCAGTTTGAACCAGCCGGAGTCTGCACACGCGACCTGCAGGAATGCCTGCTGGTGCAGTTGCAGCAACTACCCCCGTCCACACCCTGGCTTGAACAGGCCAAATCGATTCTCAGCCGCCACATCAATCAACTGGGCAGTCGCGATTACAGCCAGATTTTGAGGCGCACCCGACTCAAGGAACCTGAGCTGAAAGAAGTGTTGGCCCTGATACAAACACTGGACCCCAATCCGGGAAAATCCGCCGTGCCGGACACTATCGACTATGTGGTGCCGGATGTATTTGTCAGCAAGAAAAATGGCCGCTGGCTGGTGGAGCTAAACCCGGACATCGCTCCGAAATTACGTATAAACGCCGGCTACGCCAGCCTTATCAAAAGGGCGGACAGCAGCGCCGATAACACCTTCCTGCGTGACAACCTGCAGGAGGCGCGCTGGTTCCTGAAAAGCCTGCACAGCCGCAACGAAACACTAATGAAAGTAGCCAGTAAAATTGTTGAACACCAACGGAATTTCCTTGAATATGGCGAAGAGGCGATGAAGCCTCTGGTGCTACATGACATCGCTGAAGCGATAGAAATGCACGAGTCCACCATATCCAGAGTTACTACACAGAAGTATATGCACACACCCCGCGGTATTTTTGAGCTGAAGTATTTCTTCTCCAGCCATGTGGCGACCACATCTGGCGGCGAGTGTTCATCCACAGCTATTCGCGCCCTGATCAAAAAACTGGTGGCGGCAGAGAACCCCCGCAAACCGCTGAGCGACAACAAGATCACTCGATTGCTGGAAGAACAGGGCATCAAAGTGGCCAGGCGCACCATTGCCAAGTACCGGGACACATTATTTATACCGCCATCGAACGAGCGCAAGAGATTGGTCTAGAATTAATGGTAGAAACCCGGCATTACCGGTATCGGGCTGGCCCGATTTAACAAAGCAAAGGAGCTATTTATGCAACTAAATGTTACTGGTCACCACCTTGAAGTTACAACTCCATTGAAGGAATACGTTGAGAGTAAATTTGAACGCCTGCAACGACATTTTGACCAGATCACCACCACCCATGTGATCCTGACTGTAGAGAAAATGGTGCAAAAAGCCGAAGCGACGGTCCACATCGCAGGTGCCGATCTCTTCGCGCACGCAGAATCCGAGGACATGTATGCCGCAATCGACGCCATGGCTGACAAACTCGACCGCCAGCTAATCAAGCACAAGCAGAAACACAGAGGACACTAAACCCTGCACTATGCATTCTCTAAGCCAAATCCTGACCCCTGAACGCACAGTCTGTCGCGCCCCGGGGGTCAGTAAAAAAAGATTACTTGAAACCATCGCCAGAATTATCAGTGAAGATCAACTGTCCCTGCCCTATGACGAGGTGTTGGACCACCTGATCGCCAGAGAAAAACTGGGCAGCACCGGACTCGGCCAGGGCATTGCCATTCCCCACTGTCGGGCTGGCAATTGCACCCTGCCACTGGGCACTCTACTCACCCTGGAAGATCCCATAGATTTCGACGCACCGGATGACAAGCCTGTGGACCTGTTGTTCGTGCTGTTGGTGCCAGAAGAGGCTCATCAGCAACACCTGGATATTCTGGCCAACATTGCCCGCCTGTTCAGCCAGGCTGAGTTCTGCCAGCGATTGCGCGCAGCCCCTGATCATCAGGCGCTGTACGACATCGCCAACAGCCAGACTACGTGAGTGACCACGGCATGCAACTGATCATTATCAGTGGCCGTTCCGGCTCGGGAAAGAGTACCGCGCTGCACCAGCTGGAAGATGAGGGTTACTACTGCATCGACAATCTCCCGGTGGCCCTGTTGCCATCCCTGATGGAGGAGGCCAGCGGTGAACAATTTCACCACTTTCAGGGTACAGCAGTGTGCATCGACGCTCGCAATGCCCGCAAAGACCTGGAGGATTTCACCGCTATTCTCGACTCTCTGCCAGAGTCAGTGGACACTCAAATCCTGTTTCTCGACGCCCAGGATGCCACCCTGATCCAACGTTTCAGCGAAACCCGACGCCGGCACCCCCTGAGCAGTGAGATCACCTCCCTGGCCGAAGCCATCGACAAGGAGCGCCAACTGCTTGAAGCTATAGCCGGCAATGCCTCACTGGCACTGGATACCAGCCAGATGACCATTTACGAACTGCGCGACACTATCAAACAGCGGTTACTCGGAACAACCTCCGGCACAATGTCCATACTGGTGCAGTCTTTCGGTTTCAAGCGCGGCGTACCCGCGGATGCAGACCTGGTTTTCGATGTGCGAATGCTGCCTAATCCACACTGGGTAAAGGAGCTGCGCCTGCAAAATGGCCTCGACGGTGAGGTACAGTCCTTCCTTGAATCCCAACCCATGACGACAGAACTGTACCACGACATCTGTCACTATCTGGATAACTGGCTACCGCGCTACCGCGATAGCAACCGCAGCTACATAACCGTGGCTCTGGGTTGTACCGGCGGCCAACATCGGTCAGTATACCTGGCTGACCGTTTGTTCCGGCACTACCGGGAGCAATTTCCAAATATACATATAAGACATAGGGAACTGCGATAGTGCTGCAACCACCTGATAAGTTAGGATCAGATAGTTGGAGCACTTTGTGATCCAGACCCAGCTGACAATCATAAACAAACTCGGACTGCATGCCAGGGCGGCGGCAAAATTCGTGAACTGTACTTCTTCTTTTTCCAGCAGCATTGAGGCAGGGAAGGACGGCCAGCTGGTTGATGCCAAAAGCATCATGTCAGTCATGATGCTGGCTGCGGGCAAAGGCACAATACTGGACCTTAAAATACACGGCAGTGATGAAGAGGCGGCCCTGGCGGCCCTGAAAACACTGATTGAAAACCGCTTCGACGAGACCGAGTAAGCGTCAAATCTGTTACTAATCCCGTTGTTGTAGCCAATTCATTTCCGGATAATCAAACAATCAGGCAACCAGCTCTGAGGGGGGTTTTCGGGAATAACAATGATTCAGCCACAAGTGACATCCCAAAGAACTCTCAACAAGCTGTCCCTGGCCCTGGACAGTGGCACTCTGATGGATGTACGGCGCATGCTGAACGGCCTGCTCTCTGCCGAGGTCGCCCACCTGCTGGAATCTTCACCGCCCAAATTCCGCCATATTCTGTGGCAGATGGTAGAGGTAGAGCGCGAAGGTGAAGTGCTTGGTGAACTGAGCGACGAACTTCAGGCGCACTTTCTCAGTGATATGGATGCCGCCGAGGTAGCCCTCATTACCGAGGACCTGGCAGACGACGATATCGCCGATATCCTGCAGCAACTGCCCGGCCGCGTCACCTGGGAAGTACTCAACGCCATGGACCACCAGGACCGGGCTCGCCTGGAACAGGTGATGCATTACCCAGATGATATCGCTGGCGGCCTGATGAATACTGACACCATCACCATCCGGGCCAGGCTGACCCTGGACGTGGTGCTGCGCTATTTGCGGCGCCTCAATGAAATCCCCGAGATGACTGACAACCTGATCGTGGTCAACCGCTCAGATCAGTTCATCGGGCTACTGCCCCTGCGCACCCTGCTGGTATCCGATCCCTCGGCATCAGTGCGGGAGATGATGGTCACCAACGTGGAGCCCATCCCGGTTGATATGCCGGACACTGAGGTGGTGCGATTGTTCGAGCGCAATGACTGGGTATCCGCGCCAGTGGTAGACGGCAACGGTCGGTTACTGGGCCGGATCACCATTGATGACGTGGTTGACGTCATACGTGAGGACGCAGATCACTCCTTCATGTCCATGGCCGGCCTGGATGAAGAAGAGGACACTTTCGCCCCGCTCTACCGCGCTGCGCCCCGGCGAGCCATATGGTTAGGTGTCAACCTCATCACCGCTTTTATCGCGGCCTCAGTCATTAACCTGTTCCAGGGTACTATCGAAAAAGTGGTCGCCCTGGCTGTATTGATGCCCATCGTCGCCTCCATGGGTGGCATCGCCGGAACCCAGACGCTCACGGTACTGGTACGGGGTATCGCCATGGGCCAGATCGGCAGGAACAACCAGACCTGGCTGATTAAACGGGAATTACTGATCGGCTTGATGAACGGCATACTCTGGGCCGTTGTGGTAGCTGTAGCCGCCTCCCTCTGGTTTGACGACTGGAATATCGGTTTTATCATCGCCGCCGCCATGGTCATCAACCTGGTGACGGCGGCACTTACCGGCGCAGTTCTGCCACTGCTGATGACCCGCTTCAATATCGACCCCGCCCTGGCCGGTGGGGTGGTCCTCACCACGGTCACTGATGTGGTCGGCTTTGTTTCCTTCCTCGGACTTGCGACCCTGTTCTATGCCTGATGCGAACAACAATTCCGCCGATCTCGAAGAGCAACTCCCTCCCAGTAAAAGCGCGGTAAAACGCCGGATGCTGGCATTACAGCAACTGGGAGAATCACTGCTTGAACTGAATGATAAGCAACTGGCGCAGCTTCCCATCGCGGATGAACAACTGCTGCTGGCCCTGCGCGAAACCCGCCAGATACACAGTAACAGCGCCCGCAAGCGCCACCTGCAATTCATCGGCAAACTGATGCGCCACATCGACCCGCAGCCGATAGAACGCGCCATGGCGGCCATACATCGGGGTAAGCAAAAAAATGACAATGTCTTCCATCAGCTGGAACAACTGCGCGAGGATATTTTGGCGGCGGGGGTATCCGGGGTGGAATTGGCGACCGCGCGCTGGCCCGAGGCTGACAGGCAACAGCTACGACAGTTGGTGTTGCAACACCAACGGGAGACAAAACGGGGAAAACCACCGGCGGCGAGCCGCAAGCTATTCCGTTACCTGAGGGAGTTGCAGGAGTTCTACGGTACGCCCGACTGATCCGGGGTCTGGGGATTTGGCGCCTGTGAATCTGGAGCGTTGTGCGGTAACTCCCCACCCGCAGCAGGGCCCGCTTGCGGCGTTTGGTCATCTTTTATCTGTTGTGCCGCCGCGCTACCGGTGCGCTGTGAAGACGCATCGAAAATATGGTCAAACTCCACCTGGGGATCATCCCAGGAGCCACTGATACTGTAGACAGCGCTGGACAAGCGATTCACCTGCTTGTCAAATATCTTACTCACCACATACACACCCGCCGCTACCGGCAAGCTGGCTGCCAGCGCCACTATCCAGGGCAGGTTGTTGGCCATTGGCAACGTCGCCACCAGTTCGCCGTCCAGGCTTCGGGCCGTCACCTCGGAGACGCCACTGAACTGAAAGCTGGAGCCACCTTTCACATCCATCCGCGCAACTTCAATGGTACCACCGTGCAGGAATACCTCGCCGTCCACACTGTCAAAGGGGATCCCCGATTCGAACATGTGGGACAAACTCAAGCGCCTGACTATATCGGCAAGATTGAGAATACTCACCACCCTGAGCGCGCCGGTTGCGCCGGGGGGGGCCTCCAGAAAACTGCCGTGGCCTATATCAATCTGCATCACGCCCCGCCCGGTTGCCAGGGAGAGCCCCTGTGGAGGGCCTGGCCATCGCAGGTTGACATCGAGTTTTCCCTTTTTGGTCTCCATGATCTTCTGGTAGTCAAAATAGGCCAGGGTCTGTCCCAGGTCATCAAAGCTAAAGGTGGCCTGCAACTCACTCTGGCTGTCCGATCCCTGCCTCCAGACCAGTCGCCCCGGACTTTCGATGCGCAACTGAATACTGGCCAACTCTCCAATGATATTGTTTGCCGTCAGTACCGCGCCCTGGCTGCGCAGGTCAAAAGCGAGTTCCCCCAGGCGCTGATCGCCCTGGTAAAGGTCATTTATCGTCACATCTATAGCGGGCAGTTCCAGCACCGGTTGATTTTCTTCTACAGCCAGCTCCAACTGGTCCAGGGCTGATAGGTCCAGGTATTCGATCTCCAGTTGTGACACCGTGTCATCCTGTGCCAAAAGCAACTTACCCCGCACCCAATCCGTAGCAAAGGACAGGCGCCATAAAGCGGACTCGATCGCCAGGCTGAACCGCACATCCTGTAGCTCCTGCCCCCCTATCACCAGGGTATCCACCTGCAACTGGTCGATGATAATCGCCAATTCCCGGCTCCGGCTATCTTCACCCACACTGCCCGCCACCACTGCCGGATCTACCGCCAGTGCCGATTCCGGGGCGACTTTTGTCCCGGTGGCCGCCGCTTCATCGTGCACTACGGAGTCGGCGATAAAATATTCTGAAGCAAAGCGCAGCCACTCATCCCCCTGTATCAGTGGCACGTGGCCATTGATGCGCAAAACACCTTCCTCCAGGAGGCCCGGCTCAGCCGCGATGGCCAGAGCGCCAGCACGAAGCGCTCCATCCGCCACATCCAGCTCGAGCTTTAGCTGCTCTCCCAGGGTCAGCGACAAGCGGTTGCCACCTCCGGCCAGGGGCATCTCCAGGTGAAACTGTCTTTCATCGGTATCAGACTTTCGCCAGGGCCGCGGGAGATCCAGGCTGACACCGGCCAGTGCACTGTCCACAATGAGAAGTGGAGACTCCCCGGGAGCGACCAGTACCTTGATATCGGCTGCGGTTTTCCCCTGGGCAAAGGCCAGGGGCTCCAGGTTCAGCCACTGCCGCACATCCGCCATATCCGCTTTGGTAGCAATGGCGACTTCCACCACTGAACTGCCCGGGTCATACCTGTCACGCGACCCCGGGTTGCGCTGTCCCACACTGGCATTGAGGGGCACACCCCACAGCTCTCCGGCCAGGTCTGTGGAACTGAACCCATCAGTAGTGCTGTAGGCAAACTCCCCATTTAGTTTACGAACAGGCAAATTCCCAGGAGTAATATCCAGGCCCACGTCATACCACCGGGTCGTGACATCGACTCTGGGGAGTGTGGATTTGTCGGTGAGGTTCATCTGTAGCTTGAGATCAGTGTGCAGGTCGCCCATCAATTCCCAGTCGGCAAATGCGCCTCCCACTATTCGGGTAAGCGGCGAATCATTCAGCACGGCCAAACCATCCGCCGCCGGCCCCCGCACCATGCCATCGACAGCCAACATGAGCTGACCGGCTTCATTTAACCAGGTTTCCACAGACAAATGCTCTACCTGAGACTCAAACAATCTGGCGTGATCGGCCCACACACTGACATTGACATCATCAATCAGGATGATACCGTCCAAAATCGTTACAGGAGGCCAGTGCGGATGATAATTGAGACCAGTATCTGCGACATTGAATGCCAATTGGATGGTGTGCAGCGGTGCGGTATTGGGCCGGACCGTACCGCGCCACGCGAAAGCGCCCTGCTCTACGAGTCCCTCTCCGATACTATCGGACAACCAGCCCCTCAGGACCGGATTAAGAACATCAGGCACATACTTGACCCGGTGCGTGGGATGGGAATCCTCCAGGCCCACCAACAAGTCCATCTCGATACCGATATCGGTGGGCACCAGGGGAACACTCAAGCCAAATAATACCTGTGCCGTACCCTCCTCACCCAGCGCGGTGACCAGGCCACTGGACAAGCTCAGGGTATCCGCGCCCCAATCGATATTTATGGTCCCATGGAAGTCCTCGTAGCGCAGAGGGTGCTTATAGATCGTGGGAAAATCCATCGTCAGCTGCTGACTATCGAGCACTACAAAACCACCCCCAGGGGCCATTTGCACATAACCGCTGGCGGAGGTCACCCCCGGCGCTCCCTTCCATGAGTCCACCGCAAGCCCCTCGAAGTTGGCCTCTACCTCCCAGTCTTTCACCGGCGCCGCAATATCACCCATACTGAACTGCAGGGACGAGAGTGTGCCACGCGGCTGCAGTACACGGAGCACATCGGCCAGTGCCACCGGAATGGCGTCCAGACCCGTCACAATGTCATTGATCGGCACCAGCGACACATCGGTGGTGCGCAAGCGCACCGCGTCACCCCATGTATCGAACTGCAATCTGGGTAGCTGCACCACCACCCCGTCTTTCTCCACTTCCAGACCCGAGGCAAACAAGGTCCAGTGATTCCTGCGCTCCAGCAGTCTTGCTTCTACCGCAATACGATCCAGCGGCACCTGCCAGGACTGGTCCTGCCCGGCTATGAGCAAATCACGGGCCTCGAGCCGCGCCTCAACTGTCGGTTTGCCCTTGTTCCAGGCCAGCCACAGCTCCAGTTCCAGAGTGCCGTCGGCCCAGACAGCCGGCGGCACAACCAACATATCCTTTACCGCCCCCATATTGGTGGACTGGATATCCAGATACAATTCTCCGCTGAATAAATCCGGCTCGAACGGGTCACCCACGCCCTCAGCAAGTATGGTGATATCAGTGCCCGCAGTTGACAGCAGGCTCGCTTCCATCTGTCGGTGACTGCCGTCTCGCGACAGGAGCAAGTCCAGGGACAGGTCGCGCACATCACCGTTGGGCATGGTCAACTGCAACGAGTTATTGCGCAGAGCGACCAACTCGACATTCAACAGAAACTCCCGAAGCCACTCGCCTATCTGCCCACCACCACCGTCGAGCCCCCTGATCCGCAGTTTACGCTGGGCGGTGAATTCACCGTACAAACTGAGATCATCCAGAGCCACACGCGTCATCTGCAGCGAGCGCGTGCGCAGGCTGTTGAACACATCCACGCCAATACGCCCCTCGGACAATTCCAGGGGGGGGGCGGCACTGCCGGGGGCGCTCAGGCTCAGGCCTTTAAGGACAATTATCGGGGTAAAGGATTGCCACTCGCCACTGACTCCCTTGGCTTCAACGGTAAAGGGCATACGACTATTGAGTTCCCGCAGAATCTCCACTTGCCAGGCGCCCAGGTTGAAGGCGAGCATACGGCCCAGGCTGACGTAGATCGCCAGCACTACAATCAGAGTGACGATAACACCCCAGAGTAAGCTGCTCAGCCTGTGAAAAAATGAGTTTTGCAATGATTATCCTGCGCTATGATGCTTTTAATGATGGCCGCGGCAAGCGTCACAGCCTCTATCCAGATAAAGTGTAGATTACAGTACTGCGCTTCACAGTAGTACGATGTCGAAGTGTTCCTGGGAGTAAGTCGGTTCTACCCGAAAACTTATCGTTTTGCCGATAAAATCCGCCAGGTCCGCCACATTGGCTGACTCCTCGTCCAATAAGCGGTCAACCACAGCCTGCGCAGCCAGCACCATAAGCGTTGCATTTTCGTAGGCTCTGGCATCACGCATGATCTCCCGGAAAATTTCATAGCAAATACTCTCAGCCGTCTTCAACATACCGCGGCCCCGGCAAACCGGACACTCCTCACACAGCGTCTGCTCCAGGCTCTCTCGGGTGCGCTTGCGCGTCATCTGTACCAGGCCCAGGTCGGATACGCCGGTGATCTTGTTGCGGGCTGGATCACCCTGCATGGCCTTTTCCAGTGTCCGGTGCACCTGGCGGCGGTGCTCCTGAGAGTTCATATCAATGAAATCAACGATGATGATACCGCCCAGATTACGCACCCGTAACTGACGCGCAAGTACGGTAGCCGCTTCCATATTAGTCCTGAAAGCTGTCTCTTCCTGATTGTGCCTGCCCACAAACGACCCTGTATTGACATCTATCGTGGTCATGGCCTCGGTCTGGTCGATGATCAGATAGCCTCCGGACTTGAGCTCGACCCTGCGACCCAGCGCGCGCTGGATTTCATCCTCGACCCCATGCAGGTCGAACAAGGGCCGCTCGCCGCTGTAGTGTTCCAGCAAGCCCGACACCTCCGGCACATACTCCCCACAAAATTCCCGCAGGGTGGTAAACCCCTCTCGGCTGTCGATCAGTATGCGTTCTACCGAGGGTCGTGCCAGGTCGCGGATAGTGCGCAGGTACAGGGGCAGGTCTTCATACAGTAATTCGGGCCTGGCCGGCCCCCTGGCGCGGCGTGAGATCGCAGCCCAGAGACGCTTGAGAAAACGCAAATCAGCCCTGATTTCCTCGACACCAACCCCTTCCGCGGCAGTGCGCAGAATAAAGCCGCCCGCTGCCTCCATGTATTCACTCACAAGCCCTTCAGCCAGCGCCTGCTGTAACCGCTCTCGCTCGGCGGGGTCCTCGATAAGCTGAGATACGCCCACGTGATCAGTCTGCGGCATTAACACGAGATAACGAGTGGAAACTGACAACTGCGTGGTAAGGCGGGCGCCCTTACTGCCCAGAGGGTCCTTGGTAACCTGCACCACCACCGTCTTACCGTCGTACAAATGATCCCTGATATTTTGTGAGTGGCGATTTCTGTCTTCCCGACCATTGCCATCAACGCTGATAATATCTGATGCGTGGATGAAGCCGGTGCGCTCAGTACCGATATCAACGAAGGCCGCCTGCATACCGGGCAGAACACGCACTACCTTACCAGCATAGATGTTTCCCACAATGCCGCGATTGGCAGCACGCTCGATTTGAATATCCTGGATTGCACCATTTTCCACCACGGCGACCCGTGTTTCCATCGGGGTGACATTGACCAGGATTTCCTCACTCACTCATGCACCTCGTCACCAGGGCCCAGTGCGGTTGTTATGCCATTGGACACCAGTAACTGCCATGTTTCGCACAGAGGCAGGCCCACCACATTACTGTAGCTGCCCTGGATTGACCTGACAAAGGCGCCACCAAGGCCCTGGATGCCGTAGCCACCGGCTTTATCCCAGGGTTCTTCCGTGGCCAGATAGGACTCGCATACTTCCCGACTCAACTGCGTGAACTCTACCTGGGTTTCCACCAGTTCACAGCACAGACCAGAAACGCTATACAGGCAGACCGCCGTGAATACCGAATGCTGGCGACCGCTGAGGCGGGCCAGAATCGCCAGGCCATGGAAGTGGTCCCGCGGCTTACCCAAAACTTTATCATCGATAACCACAATAGTATCTGCAGCGAGCACCGCGTGTTCCGGCACCGCATAGCGGGTAGCCACGGCGCTTGCCTTTTCCTGCGCCATGCGCTGTACGTAGTCTTCAGGGGCCTCGCTTGCCAGTGGCGCCTCATCGATATCCGCCGGATCACACAAATAGCTTACGCCAAGCTGATTCAGTAATTCCCGACGGCGCGGGGAAGCGGAAGCCAATATCAAACGAGTGCCAGTCATATCAGTTCACCCGGTAGTAGCGGCGCAACCCGCGCAGGGTATGTAACACCACCGGCCACAACAGTGCGCTGGAAACAGCGGGCAGCATAAAGAACAGCGAACGAGCACCAACCCCCTGCAGGTTCTGCACCCACTGGCAGATCAACTGGTTGATTCCCACCAGGACAAATACCACCCCCGCCTGTTGCCACAGGCTATAGACCCGCAGGCGCTGGTACAGGATCACAGATAACAGGGCGACCACCACAAGCGCGAAGGCATTCTGGCCAAGCACGGCCCCCTCCAACACATCCAGCCCCACGCCCAGCAACAGGCCAGTCACAACCCCTACCCGTGCCGGCAATGCGATAGTCCAGTAGATGAGCACCAGTGCAAGCCACTCGGGGCGGCCCCACAGCAGCCACTGGGGCAGCGGCAGCACCGCCAGCACATAGGCTACAAAAAAAGTTAGCAGTATGACCCCATAGCCATGTGACTCCTGGTCTACCAAGGATCAACCTTCCTCGTCCGCGCCAGAGGTAAACACCAGCAGCACGTGGCGACTGCGATCCAGCGCCGCACTGGGAATAGCCAGGATGCGTGCAAAAGCCCGCCCCGGGTCCCGCTCGATTTCACTGACAACCGCAACTGGATACCCCACAGGGAAGCGTCCGCCCAGGCCAGAGCTCACCAACAGATCCCCCGGACGAATATCGGTAGTGGCTGATACGTGGCGAATTTCCAGCGAGCCCAGTGCCCCTGTGACCTCGGCGATGGCGCGCACACCATTACGATTGACCTGCACCGGAATAGAGTGGGTAACGTCAGTAATCAGCAATGCGCGAGAGTTTCCGGCGCTGACTCCCACAACCTGCCCCATTAGACCATCGGAATCAATCAGCGGCTGGCCGACAAAAACACCGTCTCTCGCTCCCTTATTGAGCACCAACTGGTGACGCACGGGATCTGGAGAGATTCCTACAAGCTCAGCAACCAAAACATCATCGCGTAACAGGGCGGTGGAATTCAAAAGAGCTCGCAAGCGCACATTCTCCGCCTGCAATGAAGACATCTGGAGAGAACGACCCTTTAATACCAGACTTTCCTGGAGCAGGCGTTCGTTGTCCGCCAACAGTTGAGACCTGGACTGGATATGGACCTCACTCCAATCGCCAAGGCGCGTGGGGAGGTCGGCAAGCCAGTAGACAGGCGTTGCCACTGTATCGAGCAGAGATCGAGTAGTTTCCAGACGATTGAAGCGCAGGTCTGCCGTGATCAGTAGCACAACTGCCAGAGTGGCGAGCAACATACGCAAGCCCAGGGAGGATTCTTTGACGAATAGCGGCTTGATGTCGGAACCTCAATTTCCCGGTCAGTGCACCGCAGCCAGTTGAGAAAGCCTCAGTCGGCGCGTTACTCGGTAGACAGTAAATCTATAGTGCGTCGATCCATTCTCTCCATTGCATGGCCGCCACCACGGGCAACACAGGTCAATGGATCATCTGCGACAATGACCGGCAGGCCGGTCTCCTCTGAAATCAAGCGGTCCAGGTCCCTGAGCAGAGCGCCGCCGCCCGTCAGCACAATACCGCTCTCGGCGATATCGGCGGCCAGTTCCGGGGGTGACTGCTCCAGCGCGGATTTCACCGCTTGCACAATAGAAGACAGGGTATCCTGCAGGGACTCCAGAATCTCATCGCTGTTCAGGGTGAAGCTGCGCGGGACACCTTCCGCCAGGTTGCGGCCGCGCACGTCGATCTCACGCAACTCGCTGCCGGCAAAAGCGCAGCCTATTTCCAACTTGATGCGCTCAGCGGTGGCATCGCCGATCAAACTGCCGTAACGACGACGCACATGCGCGACAATGGCTTCATCAAAACGATCGCCCCCGACGCGAACGGAATCCCGATAAACGACCCCGTTGAGGGAAATTATCGCTACCTCGGTGGTGCCACCTCCAACATCCACAATCATGCAACCGGTGGCCTCCTCTACATTCAGCCCGGCGCCAATGGCAGCCGCCATCGGCTCCTCTATAAGCCGCACCTCCCTGGCGCCGGCGCTGAGGGCCGATTCACGGATCGCCCGACGCTCTACCTGGGTGGACATACAGGGCACACACACCAATACCCGCGGGCTGGGGCGTATAAATTTGCTCTCATGTACCTTGGCGATAAAGTGCTGCAGCATCTTCTCGGTGACCTGGAAGTCGGCGATCACACCGTCTTTCAAGGGGCGGATGGCTGTAATATTCCCTGGTGTGCGGCCCAGCATCCGCTTGGCCTCGGTTCCGACCGCTTCGATGGTCTTCTGGCCATTGTGAATACGGATAGCAACCACCGAGGGCTCATCCAGCACAATTCCCTTATCGCGTACATAAATCAGGGTGTTGGCCGTACCCAAATCAATGGAGAGGTCATTGGAGAACACTCCACGCAATTTTTTCAGCATTAATTCCTACTACCTTATGACGACAACGGGGAACTCTTTTTGGGGAGTCCTGCATGCTTCCCTGGCCGCTCGGCATTCCCGGCCGGGAAGCGGGCGGAGATGATCTTTTTTTGTAGTTGTATTATTCCCGCAACTGTATCAATCACGGGGATTTTGGGCAAGGCGCAAATGTGATAAGTTTACGCCCCCCGCCGCCTGAGGGCGACTTTTTGTGGTTGTGAGCATGTCTATAGAGCAAGACGAGATTGAAAAGATAGCGGAGCTGGCGCGTATCCGCATATCCAGCGAGCAAATCGGCCAGGTGACCGAGCGTATCACCGAGATACTGCAGATGATGGGCCAGTTACAGGCCGTGGACACACGTGATATCGAACCTATGGCCAACCCGCTGGACGCCACCCAACGCCTGCGCGCGGATGAAGTCACCGAGTTCGACCATCGCGAAGCCTTCCAGGCCATTGCCCCCGCCGTGGAAAACGGCCTTTATCTGGTTCCCAAAGTTATCGATTAGACGGCTGACGCCGCCAGGACTGCCATAATGCACAATAAATCTGTCGCCCGGTTGGTACAGGGGCTGCGCGAGAAACAGTTTTCCAGCGTGGAAGTTACTCGCTGCTTCCTGGACCGCATCGCGGCACACGACAGCCAGTACAACAGCTTTATCAGCGTGGATGAAGCATCGGCCCTGACCGCTGCCAAAGCCGCGGATAAGCAGCTGGCCGGCGGTGATGCCGCCACCCTGACCGGTATACCCATTGCCCATAAGGATATCTTCTGCACCAAGGGCATGCGCACCAGCTGCGGTTCGCGCATGCTGGATAACTTTATACCACCATACGATGCCACCCTGATCCAGCATTTCAAAAGGGACGGCGCGGTAATTTTGGGCAAGACCAATATGGATGAGTTCGCCATGGGCTCCTCCAACGAAAACAGCTTTTACGGCCCGGTAAAAAACCCCTGGGATACAGATCTTGTGCCGGGTGGCTCCTCCGGCGGATCAGCCGCCGCAGTAGCCGCCTTGCTGGCTCCCGCAGCCACCGGCACAGATACGGGGGGATCTATTCGCCAGCCGGCCGCCTTCTGCGGTATCACCGGCCTCAAACCCACCTATGGCCGTGTCTCGCGCCTGGGCATGGTGGCCTTCGCCTCCAGCCTGGACCAGGCCGGCCCCATGGCGCACAGCGCCGAGGACTGCGCCCTGCTGCTCAATACCATGGCCGGGCTGGACCCCCTGGACTCCACCTCCTCAGAGATGCCGGTGGAGGACTACCGCACCAGACTCGACAACAGCCTGGACGGTCTGCGTATTGGCCTGCCCGGTGAATACTTCGGCGACGGGCTCGATAAAGCAACCGGGGAGTGCATCAATGCCGCGCTTAAGGAACTGGAAGCCCAGGGCGCGACGCTGGTGGACGTATCGCTGCCCCACAGCCAGCTGACGATCCCGACCTATTACATCATCGCCCCGGCGGAGGCCTCCACCAACCTGTCCCGTTTTGATGGCGTGCGTTACGGCCACCGCTGCGACAACCCCACTGACCTGCATGATCTCTACACGCGCACCCGCGAAGAGGGCTTTGGTGATGAGGTGAAGCGCCGTATCCTGGTAGGCACCTATGCTTTATCCGCCGGTTACTACGATGCCTACTACAAAAAG
>Ga0164315_10000292_pt1 | contig 33083 bp, 24 predicted proteins | sample GuaBasSedimGuay6_FD_113737 | JGI IMG/M metagenome (GOLD analysis project Ga0164315, IMG submission 113737) | Subseafloor sediment microbial communities from Guaymas Basin, Gulf of California, Mexico - Guay6, Core 4569-2, 0-3 cm | ecosystem: Environmental > Aquatic > Marine > Hydrothermal vents... | reverse complement strand
TCAATTATCTGTCTTGCCTGCACCACAATGGTACCGGTTACTCCCACCCTGCTCATCTCCGTTTTCAGCTCTTCAGGAAAATGATCCCTTTTCAACACTTCCATGGAGTCATCCATCCATCCATATTCATGACTGTTGAATTCCCACAGGTGGTGGTGGGTATCGATGATCATATCAGTTCTCCAGTTTATAGATTCGCTCCATCAGCTGCCATTTTTCATCTGCGGAAGCTTCAGCCGAGGTTCTCTGAAACCTGGAAACATAAGCTTCCCATTCGGATTGCCGGGGTTTATCAGCCAGCACATTCATGGCGCTTTCGTGGTCAAATTCAGGGACCGTATCCATAATCATAAATAGTCTTGTTCCAATGATATAGATCTCCATATCGAGAATTCCCACCTCAATCATCCCCTGGGTAATCTCAGGCCATACAGCATCCGGAGCATGAACCTTCTTATAATCATTAATAAGCTGAGGATCATCCTCCAGGGTGAGGGTCTTGCAAAAGCGCTTATAGTGGGTGTGTTTTCTCTTGGACAGGTACTCCATGGGTGAAAAATTTAATCAGGTATACTACAAACATTGTAAAAATATATTGTGAAAACAACTGATCAGTGTACCAAATTGACTAAAATATTACGAAGTGTTATTTCACAGGGGCTGACATATTGCTTCTGCCCAATAGTCTCTTGTGACTCCTTTCAAGGTATTCAGGTGGTACATTATAATAGGAGCTGTCCAGTCTCTTATAATCCGGATGACGGTCCTCATCGGGCAACTCTTTTACAACCTTCTCAAAACTGCTCAATATCTCTTCCATACCTGATTCGCCGATCAGATTTTCCTTTTCCTGCGGATCTTTCAGAAGATCATATAAGCGATGAATCTGCTTCAGGGTATCCACATATACTTTGTAACGTTTGTCCCTGAGAACCCTGTCCCTGAACGGATACCAATTCCTAATCATTCCATCATCCCCAATTCTTCCCGGATGGCTACCCATAGCCAGGATAGAGCTTCTTCCAGTGTGGACATCCGACATTAAAGCTGGTGCAAAGGAGTGCCCATCCAAAGGGATCTCCTCATCGATTGGGATACCAGCAAGGTGAACCAGTGTTGGAAATACATCGGTAAAATCGACCAGGGCACCGGATACGGTTCCCGACTTTACATGGCCTGGTGCATTAACAATAAAGGGCGCATTTACTCCATTTTCAGTAAGAAAAGTTTTCCCTCCCCGAATAAGAATCCCGTTTCGGCTTCCGATCACACTTCCTGCAGTACCATTATCCGTGGTGAAGATCAGGTAGCTGTTTTCCCGGATGCCAAGATCTTCCATTGCCATAACAAGTCTGCCTACCAGGTGGTCTGTGTAACGCACCATGGCCTTGTGTTTCTCCATGGGAGTGGATGCGGTGGGTTCCAGGGGCGTATGCACAAAAGGGGTATGGGTAAGTACCATGGGATAATAGATAAGCATGGGACTATCCCTATTTTTCTGCATAAACCGGATGATAAAATTAGTAAAAATATCTGGTCCAAATTTCCCCTTATAAACCCTGCTTCCTTCCTTAGTGTGGATATAGGGATCCCAGTATCGATGCTCACTAACTTTCTCATTCCCACCCTCACCCCCGGTCCACATGCAAAATGCATCAAAGCCGGCTTCTTCCATGGCATCCGGCTCCAGGCGGAAGTCGTTTATCTGCCATTTTCCTGCAGCACAGGTTTTGTACCCTGCCTCCCTGAGCACCCGGGCAAATGTCTGGTTCCGTTCCGGGTCAAAACGTGCCCCATGTCCCCACCTGGGTACATCAAAGTGGTTGATCCATCCGTTGTGATAAGGATAGGTACCTGTCAGCAGGGCCACCCGACTGGGTGTACATTGTGGCATGGAGTAAGCATTGTCAAAAGAGACACCCATTTTTGCAAGCTTATCTATAAATGGTGTTTGTATGGAATCGGCCCCAGTAGATGAAATCCACTCCTTCCCCAGGTCATCCACAAGAATAATAATAAAACTGGGGCTTTCATTTGGGATTTTCTCCACGCCAGGAGAATGGCATCCAGGAATAGTGAGCATGCCCATAAAAGCATAGAAACATATGTATATAACGGCTTTCATTTACCGGGAAATAAAATCTACCACAAGCACATCTTCCAGGTAGGGTCCCAATGCCTCTCCAAATGCTTTATGCTCGGGATGTGGAATATAGATATCTCTCTCCTTTTCTGAGTCAAAAGTGACAATGTAGCAGTGGGTGTAGTCCTTGGTTAATCCTTCCACGCTTACATCAGTCCCCCATTCAAATCCCTGAATGACATCAATTTTGGATGGCAAAGAGGCGAATAGTTCGGATAGCTCGTTCATCTTTTCCGGAGTAACAGACTCATTCCATTTGAACATCACCACATGTTTGAGTACTCCCTTTTGCGGTTGAGTTCCGGTACAGGAAAATAGCAGGGGAATTGCCAGTAGCAGTAGTATTTTTTTCATGTCAGTTATAATTTTGGATTTTCCTCTAAATATATAGAAAGCTGCTTTATTATGGTAATGGCAGACAGATTTAAAATTCTGAACTATATATAATTATTTTATATATATTTGTTATATAATATATTCATATGAAAGTTATATCATTAAACATAGATGAAATGATCTTCAATGAAACTGAAAAATTAGTTTCAATTTTGAAGAAGTCCCGGAACAGGTATATAAATGAAGCCATTGAACATTACAATAAGCATCAAAACAGGCTAATGCTTGAGCGGAAGTTGCTGAAGGAATCTGAGATGGTTCAAAAGGATTCCATGAATGTTTTAAGGGATTTTGAAGGGTTTGATTATGGCAATTAGACAATATGAAATCTGGTTAGCCGATTTAAATCCTCAAATCGGAACGGAGCCTGGAAAAACACGACCGGTATTGGTGGTTCAAACCGATCTGTTAAATAAAATCCCACATCCCTCTACACTTATCTGTCCAATCACAACAAAAGTGCATGCAAAATCGGATGTATTAAGAGTTCATTTAAAGAAAGGAATGGCCAATCTTCGACATGATTGTGATGTAATTATGGATCAATTACGAGCAATTGATAACAGGCGACTCATCAAGAAAATAGGTAACTTACCTGCTTCCTCAATCAATAGCCTGAGAGAAAATCTTGGGATTGTGCTGGATCTGGATTAATTCCTTTCCTTGCTGTAATCCGCACCCTCATCACTTTGCTGGATCTACCCCGTTAATTCGGACGCTCAGTTAAGCTAGGCTGCGGTTTTAAATCTATAATTATTTTCCTCAAACTCTTCTATTGTTTGGTACCCCAATGCTGAGTGCCCCCGGCGACGGTTATACCAGCTTTCAATCCATTCAAATATTGAAAGCTGATTAAGGAGATATTATTTAAACTACTATGAAAAGAAGACAAAGGTCCAAAGACTTTCTTAGCAATCAGACTGCAAATTATTATCGATGATATTAACGAAAAAATATAGCACCACTACACACCAGTAGGATAAATAGAAGGGAATTCCTATTTTGGAAAACTAACACTGACTTTCCAACTAAACAGATATTATGCAGAAATTTGCAATCGTAGGATTTGGATTTATGGGTATAACCCATGCCATGAGTATCCTGAATCATCCCGGAGCACAACTGGTTGCCATAGTGGACCTGGACCCCGAAAAAGTACTGGAGAACCTGGGGCAGGAAGCTGGTAACCTGGATACCGTAGCGCTTAAAAAGGAGGATATCTCGGGTATCCATACCTACACCTCTCTTGAAAAATGCATTGTTGAGGAGAAACCGGATGCCTGCATCTTGTCGGTACATACCGATCTGCATTACTCCATGGCCATTCAGATCCTGGAATCAGGTATTCATGTGTTTGTGGAAAAGCCTCTGGTTCTGGATCCGGGGCAAGGTGATAAGCTGATTGAACTTGCATCGGAAAGGGATCTCCTTTTAATGGTGGGTCATGTGGTCCGTTTCATGCCGCCTTACCTGAAACTGAAGGACTGGATCGAATCTGGCGAATTCGGGGAACTGAGCTGGCTTTCCATGACCCGTTTCACGGGCCTTCCTGTCTGGGGACAATGGAAGGAAAAGCAGAATGTCTTTGGTTCGACAGGTGGGGCGCTTTTCGACCTGGCTATTCATGACATTGATTTTGTACAGTGGGTGCTGGGGAAACCCGATTCCATAGAGGCCACAACTCTCCCGGGTAAACTAAGTGCTCATGATTATGTATGTGCACTATGGAAATATGAATCCGGACCGGATGTGAAGATCGAGGGAGGACACCGTTTTCACCACCAATTCCCCTTTGAAGCGGGGTTTTCAGCGAATTTTGAAAAGGCCAGCATCAAATACAGCAGTAGTAGCCCCGAGCATATCACCATTGCGACTGATGCCGAATCCTTACAGGTGGCTGTTGGAAATGCCATGGAGGGATATAAGGAAGAACTGGGTTATTTTGTCCAATGCCTGGACCGGAAGGCAAAGCCTGAAATGTGCCTACCCGAATCATCAATTCAAAGCATTCGGATCTGTTACGAACATCTATCAGAATAAGTGTATATCATGGAACGCGCCGATACCCAGAGGGAAAACCAAAGCACAGATTGAGTTCGGCCCAAAATTGGGAGCAAATCTAGATCAGGGTTTTGCTCGTATCAACACCTTTAGCTGGGATGCATATCATGTGGCTGGCGATCTGATACCACAAGTTGAAGACTATAAAGAATTACATGGACATTATCCTGCACTGGTCCTGCTGGATCAAATATATGCTACCCGGAAGAATCGGCTTTGGCTTAAAGAAAGGGGGATCTGGATAACGGCACCACCACTGGGACGCCCGAAAGCGAAGACAAACCAGACCTATTACCAGAAAAGGAAGGCCAGGAAAGAAGCCGCGGAAAGGAATCAAATTGAAGGCAAGTTCGGACAAGGAAAGAATGGATACAACCTCAATGAGATCCGTGCCAGACTAAAAGAAACTTCTGAAAGTTGGGTTGCATGCATCTTCTTTGTAATGAATTTGATACATTACGAAAAAGTCTATCTTTTTGGCTCAATTTTCAGGTGGCTCAACGGTAAAGGAGGAGCATTAGTTGCTATTTTCGAGTTCCAAGTGGCATTAATTGAACTGAATTATCAATCCGCTGGGAAATCGGGAAGATTACAATATGGATCTGATCAGTTCTTAACTCTCTTAAGGTACCTGGTGCTGTTTATGCAAACGATTAAATTCTGTGCTACTCTTTGTAATCCGCACCCTCATCACTTTGCTGACACGAGACCACCCAATCATTCAATTGATCTATCATATGTCCCGCCACACCCGGATATTGTAAAATGATATTTTCTTTTTCACCAGGATCGTTTTCCAGATCATAGAGCTCATATTCAGCCATAGGAACTTTCCCGTTATCAGATCTGTGACGTTCAGCTCCCAGGTTATTCACCAGTTTGTATTGATCATCCACCAGGCTCTTCTGCTTACTGAACTGGAAACCAATGGGACTACCTCTCTCAGTTCTGTTCCCCTCCATAATATCCCACAGACTGATTCCATCGTAGGGCCGCTCATATTCCTGGATATCAAGCCCAATCAATTCACAAAAAGTGGGGAAATAGTCACTGGTCACACAGGGAACATCCACCTCCCGGTGCTCTTTAAATTTTGCCGGGTATTCAATGATTCCGGGGACCCTGACACCTCCCTCATAAAGGCTGCGTTTGCGGCCCCTGAATGGTTTTGCTGAACCCTGGTATCTTGCAATTTTCCCGGGATTGCCTTCCGGTCCGTTGTCACTGGTAAAACAGAGGATGGTATTTTCGGAAACTCCCAGTTCCCTTAATTCACTACGCAAGCGCCCCATCTGGGCATCAAGTGCAGTAACCACACTGTAGTAGTGTTGTTCATTCTCACTGTAATTCCCGTACAGCTTCTCCATATACTCAGGGTTTCCAACCACCGGTGCGTGTGGAGCATGGAACCAGATTACTGCAAAAAACGGTTGTTTCTCCTTCACCGATCTCCGGATAAAAGGAATAGCCTTGTCCATGATAATCTTTGAATCGCATCCCGACAATCCCTCTGTGATGTTCACTCCATTGTGCCAGTAGAGCGCCCTGGGATCGCCCACTTTATCATGTTTGTTGTCCGGATCATAGGGATCATAAGTGGCCACCGCATATTCGGTGGCAAACCACTCCTCATTCCCCGCCATCCCCGGGGTCATGTAATTCTCTTCCGTAAACCGGTTTTTTCCTTTTCCTGAATAATCCGGGGTCATGGTACCCAGGTGCCACTTCCCAAAGTGCCCGGTGGCATAACCCATTTCCTTAAAGATTTCAGGTAGTGTCACCTCCTCTTTCTTTAAATGACCTTTGTTTGCGGTATAGACGCCATAACGGTATGGATTTCTCCCTGTCAGACAGCTGCCCCTTGTTGGAGAACAGACAGCGGAGCCTGAATAGAACCTGTTGAACTGGATTCCCGATTCGGCCATCTCATCCAGGTTAGGGGTATGAATGATGCTATTCCCGTTGTAACCCACATCTCCCCATCCCAGGTCATCAGCCATACAGAGGATAATGTTTGGTTTGGTGTGTGTTTGATTTGGTTTTTTATCTGAACATCCCAGCATTAAAAGGAATCCAAACAGAACAATAATGCTACTTTCAAGGCGGGAAATCAAATGAGTGGTTTTGATTTTCATGGCAATTGACCATAGTTCATACGGTCCTTTTTGTTAAAGTATATCACCCAACGCTTCCATTCTGAAACGCTCTAACCGGGAGGGATGGTGTTCCACAATCATGATCTCCTTCATCTCCTTGATAAGTCCGGGGTGTTCAGATGCCACATTGTGTTGTTCCTGAAGATCCTCATCCAGATTATATAACTCAAGCTCGAGATTTCCTTTTTTGATGTTCTTTCGGATCGCTTTCCAGGGGCCCATTCTAACAGCCTGTTGTCCACCCGACTCAGGGAATTCCCAGTAGAGATAGAGGTGTTTTTCCTGATCATCTGATCCTAAGAGTTCAGGCAAAAAGCTGATCCCATCCATATGATCGGGAATATCTGCCCCTGCCACCTCACAAAAGGTGGGCAAGAGGTCCCAGAATGCTGAGATATGATCAGAACGTGAACCTGGACCAATTCTACCCGGCCAGCTGGCGATCATGGGTACCCTGATCCCTCCTTCATTCAGGAAGCCTTTGGCCCATCCCCTCTCTGATTTGAAGGGACCACCCGAATCAAACCAGGGAGAATCGGTCCCCCCGTTATGGGTAGGCCCATTGTCAGATGAAAATACAATCAGGGTATTTTCATACAAGCCCTCTCTCTTCAAAAAATCGATCAGCTCGCCGATTCGTTCATCCAGATAGGAGACCATGGCTGCATAAGCAGCATGGGGAGTTGGATGAGGGAAGTAGCCCTTATCGCCAAGGTAGGGAGGCTCATATCCAAACTTTTCCATATAGTGATCGACCCACCTTTGGGGTGCCTGTAGTGCCACATGAGGAATGGGTGATGCCCAGTAGAAGAAAAACGGCTGCTCTCTGTTTTGATCGATGAATTGAATCATTTCAGTAAACATCACATCTGGTGCATAGGTAGATAACGTGTACTTATTGTAACTGGACCTATCAAGTGGATCGGCACCCTCCTCCAGCATGGTATGTGGAGCTACCGTATCGTTGCCAAGATAGATCCGGTTTTCATTCTTATAAAGATGCACCGGGTAATAGGTGTGTGCCTGTCGCTGACAATTGTAACCACAGAAAAAGTCAAATCCCTGCCGGGTGGGTATGCTCTCCGTATGAGGAGCACCCAGTCCCCATTTGCCGATCATCCCTGTTTTGTATCCTTCGGCCTTCAATATTTTACCAATGGTAAGGGTTCCTTCAGGTAAGGGCCGTTGCCCTTCCAGGGTCGAGTCGGCGATCATGGCCTTATAATCCCACACCTCCCCACGTTCTCTCCATTCATCGTTCCCGCGAATGTAAGCATGGCCAGTGTGCTTGCCGGTAAGTAAAACACACCGGGAAGGTGCACAAACCGCAGATCCGGAATAGTGCTGTGTAAATTTCATACCCACCGATGCCAGCTGATCAATGTTCGGAGTTTCAATCAGATCCTGACCATAGCATCCCAGGTCTCCATACCCCAGGTCATCGGCGAGGATATAGATGATGTTGGGTTTTTCCGGGATTGCATTCTCCTTTTTCAACCCACATCCTGAAAACAGAAGAAAGCTAAGTAAAATGTAAAGGCTCTGTAATCTATTCATTATGCTTCAATTTATTGGATTTCAGTTTTACTTCTAAACCATACATTCATTTTGCCTGCTCCACGGTTGGCCCAGGCATAGTAAGGAATCAAATTTAGTTTACTTCCTTCCAGCATGTTTACGCCACCCAATAAATCCGGTTTAAACACGGCTGTAAACTCTGTATTTATATCCACCTCAGCCAAAAGCACATCTTCCTGATTATCGATCTCTTCTGCACAGTACATGATGGGACCGTACTGAACTGATAATAATCCGGTTTTGGCATCGACTTTTTCATTAGCGACAATGATCCGGTCCTCCATGGGAATGTTCCAGCTGATCACATCCCCCTTTTTCCACTCTCCCGGGAGGATCACATATCCCTGTTCAGCACTTATTTTCACATCCTCTCCATTTACCATCAAAAGAGGTTGGTCCTGCTGCGCATTCTGAAAACGGAACAGGTCGGAGGGTACAGCTTTATTCATGGCCCATCCCGGGATCCGGAGATAGATATCTGCCGCCACCGGCTTCTCATTCTGAAATTTCAGCAGGATATCTCCATCCCAGGGGTAATTGGAGGTCTGCGACAGGGTGACCTCGCCCCCATCAGTCTGAAATGTAGCATCGCTGTTTAAGTAGAGGTTCACATAGACATTATTACCTCTGGAAGCATAAGCATATCCAGCCACAGAGGGAATAAACCGGGAAAGGTTGGAAGGACAACACGAACATCCAAACCAGGGTGAACGGCCGTTGACTCCCTGGTTAAACTCAGAGGTGCCATCATGCTGGAGGGTATTGGGGTAGAAAAAGAGGGTTCCATCCAGTGATAACCCGGAAATTACACCATTGTACAGCGCGCGTTCCATTACATCGATGTACTTTGAGTCTCCATGCAATAAAAACATGCGGTGGTTCCAGTATACATTTGCAATGGCAGCACAAGTCTCGTTGTAGGGATGGTTAGGAAGCTCATAGTTTTCACCATAGGCTTCACCACGGTGACTGGCTCCGACCCCACCTGTGATGGAGAGTTTCTTCCCAACCACATTCTCCCAGATCCTGTCAATGGCATCCAGGTAGGCTGTGTCGGCTGATAGTGCAGCCACATCGGCCATGGCACTGTACATATAATTTGCCCTCACAGCATGTCCCACTGCTTCAGATTGTTCGGTTACAGGGAGGTGTGCCTGTGAGTATTCACCTTCATGAACCTCCGCACGAATATCCAGCAAGTGTTTTGCCAGCTCCAGGTATTTTTCATCCCCGGTAGCTCTGTAAAGCTTTGCCAGACCGATCTCAATTTCCTGGTGACCCGGAACGTAACCATTCCCCTGGGTGATGCAGACATCGTAGATGAGATCAGCACTTTTTATGGCAACCGCCAGAAATGTTTGTTCTCCTGTAGCCAGGTAGTGTGCCACTGCGGCTTCATACATATGTCCCACATTGTAGAACTCATGGCTGGAATTGGGAGTCCCTATCCATTGGCCATCTTCATGGTAGGAGCAGCAGGCAAAATCAATGTATTCGTTTGCATTCAATGTCCAGGCAGTATAGAGATATCCATCCTCCTCCTGTGCTTCTGCCACATAGTATACCAGGGTGTCGAGATAGTCTCTCAATTTAGGGTCCTCCTCCAGCATCAGACTGTAAGCTGCTCCTTCCATGATCTTATAAAGATCAGAATCGTTGAATCCAAAACTCCCCTGAAATTTCCCCTCCCTGATTCCACCTGCAAAGATAAAGTTATCCACCCTCCCTGTCTCTTCGCATTTTTGGAACGAAAATGGAATGGTGTGATGCACTGCTGTGGAGACCCAGCTTTTCCAGAAACCATCCTGTAGTTGAACCTGGGTGAAATCCACCGGGGTGATGGGGTAGTCCTGCATCATATCATCCCTGGAGGAGGTGCAAGCTGATAACAACAGCAGGCCCGCCAGAAATAGAAGCTGATAAATTGCTCTGATTTTCATGGGATTCGTTAGTATTAGTAATTAATGGCAGTGGTAATTTACCAAGAATAACGGCCAATTAAAAAAATATGAATCCCAATAGCTAAACCGATGAAGTTCGAACCTTTTTCGAGGGAGAAGAAGGTTAACCCCGCTGATGTATGAAATAATTTTTTATATTTCCATATTTCCTTATATTTACGGAATAATGGGATCAAAGCAATGAATTATCTGGAATTCAGAAATAAATGGTATGATCAGGGGATTGTTAACTCAAATCAGATCTATTCATGGAAACCTGGTTTTGACAAGAACAACCTCACACGATGGACTCAAAAAAGGTTACTATTAAAGCTACGCAATGGCTATTACGCATTTCCTGAATACAAAGCTAAATCAGATTTCGCTATCTACATTGCAAATCGGATTTACCGTCCATCATATGTCAGTCTTCATACTGCCCTTGCTTTTTATGGAATGATCCCGGAGTCTGTCGTGCAGATTACTAGTGTAACTTCAAAGAAGACTGCAACATTCTCAAATGTGATCGGAGAATTTTCATATAAGTCTGTTCGTCCTCATATTTTTTTCGGTTATGACCTAAAACCAATTCCTGAATTAGGTTCATTGCTGATGGCTAAACCCGAAAAAGCTCTGCTTGATTTGCTTTATCTCTATCCATTTTATAATTCAGTTTCTGATATTGAGGATCTCCGCCTCGATATGGACTACATTCAAAATGAAATCAATACTAAATCATTAAACGAGTTTTCACACCGATTTCATTCCAAGGCACTTATCAAGAGAATTAAATTGATCTTTCAATGATAAATATAGACAGCATAAAGAATTTCTTCCCTGTCAATCTTCGGGAAAACCCGTTATACTATAAGTATTTTCTGAAAGAATATTTGCAGCTACAGATTCTTGATCATTTATCGACAACTTCATACTTAAGGAGAATTGTATTTATCGGTGGGACAAATCTACGTTTGACAAAAGGAATTGACAGGTTTTCAGAAGATCTGGATTTCGATTGCAAACAGATGCTGGAACCAGAGTTTATCGAAATGACAGATTCTGTTCTCAATTTTCTGAAGAATTTTGGCATGAAAGTAGAGACCCGTGACAAAAAAAATGTGAAACTGGAAGCATTCAGACGAAGTTTCTATTTCCCAGAACTGCTTTTTGATATGGGTTTATCGGGCCACAAAGACGAACGGTTCCTGATAAAGATTGAATGCCAGGATCAACAAATAGAATATCCTCGTGAAATTATCAATATTAAAGGATGTGGATTATTTTTTCCTTTTCCAGTTCCAGCCAATGATGTGTTATGTTCAATGAAACTGTCAGCACTTCTGTCACGGCAAAAAGGAAGAGATTTCTATGATGCTATATTTCTTCTCTCACAAACAAAACCTTCCTATTCTTTCCTATCATCAAAGCTAGGCATTCACGATTTAAATGAATTAAAAAATGCCATTTCAGATATATTAGCAAATATTGACTTAAGACACAAGTCAAAGGACTTTGAACACCTGCTTTTTTTTAAAGAGAATAGCCGGCGTATTCTCAATTTCGGTGAATTTATCGATGAATACAGTGAATTCTAACTCAACAGATTCGCATATAGTGCTGAACTAAGTTGGGCCGATGGGAGTAATAAAGAAAGGACACCGACCAGCGAGTGGAAGATGATGGGGAACCCTCACTTAAACGGTACAGAAGAGTTGTTATTCAGGTAAAAAGCTAAAAAGCAGCATTTTACTTCCCGATACGCAGATTAAATTCAAGCATTACATAACGACCCAGGGTGTTCCACTCACGCTGCATCAGGTAGTTGGTTTGACTGATCCTTTCGAAACCCACATATTTATTTAGCAGGTCGAATCCGCGCAGGGTTAAAGAGGCCTTTTCCCCTTGAAGAAAGTAATAACTGATACCTGCTGTAATCAATGGTATGCTGACGGCCTGGTCAAAACTCTTTGAGTTATAGTTGATCACATTTGCTTCTGTTTCAAAGCTCCATTTTTCACTGGGTGTAAACCGTATATCGGTAAAGAGACTGGTACTGTAGTAGATGGAATTCTGAGCAATGGAAAATCGTGCATCGGTCACTGACACGGAGCTTCCAATGGCTGCATCCCATTTCTCCTTTTTGCGGTTTTCAATCCTTAGCTTCAATGAATGAATCAGATTGGTCTGTATATTCTCCTGTTCATTGATGAAACTGATTCCCTTGCTCAGGTTTTCATGGGACACCAGGTTTATCTCCAATCCAAGTGGACGAATGGGTGTGGAGAAAGAGATATAGGAATACAACGAATTCTGATAATCCACATTCACCGGGGTAATAAGGGTCACCAGGTCCTCATTGGTAGTCTGCGACCAGCCAATCTTATTTTTGGTAGTACCCGCACTTATGCGCGCAAACAGGGTGGTAAAGGAGAACTGATCGAAATACCACCATGAAAACGAAAGGTTATGGCTATACTCAGGAGTGAGGTCCAAATTTCCCTTATAAAGAGATAGCAGATTTAAGGTGTTTACCACCGGATAGAGCTGACTTACGGTGGGCATATTTGCAGCAGTACTATAACGAAAATTGATTCTTCTTCCTTTTTTGTATCTGTATTCGTAACTAAATCCAGGCAGAAAATAGAAATAGGTTGGATTATCAACCGAGTTCCCATCCATCACTTTGTTGAATTGGTCCCAGCTGGTACCCAGGAGAAATTGCACTTGTGACTTATTTGAGTTTCGTCTCACGGAAAGTGTGGGTTTCAAAGAGAGATTCTGGGTGTAAAACTCAGGAATCAGTGAATCAACCAGCACTCCATCCTGGTGAAGTATCTCCTGTCGACGGTTTAGGGTCTCCTTATCATTTCCTACCTGAACGCCTGCACTGAGATACCAGAACTGTTTGATTTTTTGAACCAGTGTGGGAGTCACTGAAAGGGAGAGCTTGTCTCTATTTTCATCTCTGAACTGGTAAAAAAGATTTACATTCTCAGGGGTATTGAAGAGGATGGTATCTCTCCAGTTAAGCAGGGATCCATTTCTGCTGTAGTCTGCAGAAATATTGGTTCTGAACTGGGTAATGTCCTCATTAAGCTTAGCTATATAGACAGCTTTTGCATTGGTATTGAATGCATTGGATTCACTCAAGGTGGTATTTCTCAGGTTGTTGATTACCGAATTGGTGATTCCGGTACTGGTCTCAGCTCGACTGTTGAAGTTATTGGATGAGATATCCACATCCCCATCCACAATCAGATTGTGGTTTTTATTAAAGTTATGTCGAACTCCGAAATTTATTTTGTGAGGAGTATCCCGCTCATCCCGATTCAAATTCTCGACCTGGTAATAAGATCCTTCAGCCAGGTAATTTTCAGTGGTCGTTTTCTGCTCAAGGATCGTCTTTTTAGAACTGGCCAAATAGCTTAAGAAATAGCGGTTGTTTCCTTTCAGGTTATAGGAGAGATTAAGACCACCGGCCAGAGTAGTATTTTCACCCTCCACAGTTTGTCCAAAGCTCTGCATATTTTTTCCCGTATACCCGAACTCATTGATGTTGTTATACCTTCCAAGAATCGCACTTTGCAAATTCTCTGAAAACCGGTAAAGTTTCCCTCCGGCTTTAAAATGTTCCCCGGTACCTACTCCCCCGACCACATCTCCAAAATACCCCTTTTTATGGTCTTCATTGAGCATCAGATTAATTGTTCTCTCACGCTGACCATCATCAATTCCGGAGAATTCTGCCTCTTCAGATCTTTTGTCATATACCTGGACCTTCTCCACCGCTTCAGCGGGCAGATTCTTGGTGGCCACCTTGGGGTCATTACCGAAGAACTCTTTTCCATCTACCAATACCTTGGTAACATCTTCCCCCAGGGCCTTAATATTCCCGGACTCATCCACCTCAATTCCAGGTATTTTCCTAAGCAGATCTTCAACCACTGCGTTGCTTTTGGTGGTAAATGCACTGGCATTAAACTCTGCTGTATCGCTTCTGAAGGATATGGGGATATACTCTTCGATGATGGTTACCTCATCCAGCGACAATGCCTTCATTACCCTGGTTCCCAGGTCACTTCCCATTTCAGGCGTAATTTTTACAGATTCATAGGTGGTCTCCATACCCACAAAGGAATACTGCAACAGGTATTCGCCCGACTTCACATTTTTCATCTGGTAGATCCCCTCATCATTGGTGATCCCAAAGTACTTCAGGATCGAATCGGTCGGATTCAATAGCGCAACTGTAGCAAAACTTAAAGGCTCATCATTTTCATCATGAACTCTGCCTGTAAGTGTGTTCTGAGCCTGACCAAACAGGGGAATGCTCAACAATACCATAGAAGTCAGCAAAGACCTCATCCTTCTGCAACCATATTTTATCATTTGTGAATATTGGACCTGGCACCTTTACTTGCCACTGTTTTATGGTACTCTTCCGTTTTCTCCCTGATAATCTGATCCATTTCATCACGGGTCACTTTCTTTCCATCTTCGGGTTCAACCAGCAACTCCTCTCCTGGCACTGCAAGCTCAATGAGGGTGGCCAGGTAGATGGTTTCATTGTTTTTCTCCACGGCCAGCACCACTCCCGGTAAACCAAAATATTCTGCCGGACCGGTGGATACAGGAATCTCAGGGGTGAACCATGCTTTGATGGTATCTTCATCTGAAAGCAAAACGGCTTCCATACAGGTGTAGTCCAGGACCTTCTTCCTGGAAGGGGATAGTCTCCAATTCATGGCTGGGATCTCCTCTTCCAACAGGAATTCCCGGGTCATAAAATCCAGCTGCTCGGTTCTACTGTTCTTATTAAAATCACAATACATTCTTTTTAATTCGGGACGAGGAGCTTTCCCATGCCGTGCCATATAATAGGCTTTCATCTCCATTTCACTCATGGCCTCTTTCTCAAAAGTGGGTTCTTCATAAAGAGAGAAATCGGTTGTAAAGTACAGGACCTTATCAAACTGTCCCTCTGTAGGTAAGGTTTTGGCATATTCGTCCCATTCAGGATTTCCTGTAGGTGGAAAACTATAGGAAGTGGTCTGCTGATACATAATGGTACCACCTACCTGATCCTGTGCATTTACAGGGATAATTATTACAATTGTGACGATTGCCAACAGGCAAGCTTGCATATTTTTTTTATTCATGGTTTTGTCTATTTTTCCTATCCGCTATAAGTAATTTAATGAAGTGGACAATTTTGGTGTTGAAGTATCATCATCAGTCTGATGAAACCGGAAATTAAACCTGAAAATCGCGCGTTATACCGTAAAGACCCCCTCGATTTCTACCAGTAGATCCTCCCGACAGACATCGGATTCAAGGTAGAGGGATGAATTGCAATTAAGCATGGATTCACAGATTCGTTCCACGGTCGGAATATCCTCCTGGTGCTTTACATAGACCCTCAGATGTGAAAACCGAATTTTAGAAAGATCAAAATCCAGGCCCAATCTTTCCTGGTTTTCCTTTGAAAACAGACGGTTGATATTATCAATGGTAGTAATGGTCTGTTTCTCCACATCACCCACATGCATGGTCTTCTCACCAAGAATTGATGCAGTCCCGGAGACATAGATGTAATTCCTGTCTCCAATGGAAACCAGCTTTGCCCTTTCAAATTTGGGAGTGCATTTTCTAACCGAGCTGCCTTCAAGTACAACTTCAGAGTACTTGTGCGCATCGATCTGCCCGGGATTCATTATGGGCTTAATTTTCACCTGGTCGGATTCTGAGAGCGCAATAAAATCAATAATTACACCTCCTGTATCCATGCCGATCCCGGTGGCCGCAGGATAACCCAGACTGAAATCGCCTTGATCATAATAGTGAGCCCGTACATCATTAAATACCTGGTAATTCTGTTCTGAATCTTCCAGGTCGTCTACCCAGGCTATACTTTCAATGTAGTTCCATTGCCTGATTATATGGTGTATGGAGAGGCCCTCAGTAGCAAGAATCGCCACTGCATCTTCAAATGCCTTTATGGAAGACTCCTGGATGGTATCTGTTGCCTTTCCCATGAGTCCGGCACAGTGCACTGCTTTGAATCCATTGTATTCAACCAATGTATACCTCAGTCCATTGTGCGATTTATAAGTAACCTTTTTTTTCTCGGTTTCTTTGGTACAGATCAATTCCAGAACCACATCACTTCCAGAGGGGGGGCTTTGCGCGACAATACTGGTTGCCGGAAGATTTGTACCACACATTCTTGAAAGCTGGGAGTGGATTTCTGCAGATCGCAGGTCGTACTCCTCCCTTGTTTTTGCTGAGATGAAAAAGGTCTGTTGGGTAATAAAATACCTGGTTTCATCCTCATCCCTGATAAAATGAAGAAGTTGTTCCACACAACTATATACCTGCGCAGGAAAATCTTCTCCTGATTTAGGTACTATATGATCAAAATTAAAACCGTTAAGAGAGTGTGAGCCACTCCTCATAATGATCTGTTCCACCATGCTCAGCTTGCTCCAATAGTCAATAGGACCACAAATATAGAAATTTTTCAGTAACGGAAAACATCACCTGTCAATGAACAGATTAGTTTAATTCCAGGATCTTGACATTTCTAAAACTGACCTCATCACCATGGTCCTGCAGGAGAATATGTCCACTTTCGGCTTCCCCGAATGCGGGCCAGTTTGCGTACTTACTATAGGCCACAAGAGCCTTCCACATCTGTGTTCCCCGTTCATATTCAATGACCTTAATCCCATTGAGATAGTGGGCCACCTTTGAACCATGTACCTCAATTCGGGCACGGTTCCATTTTTGGATCCCATTGAATCGTTTTTTGCTCTGATCTTGTCCGAAGAGCAGGGCATCGGCTTCAATAAGGTCGTATAAGGAGGCGAGGGTCCGGTTGCCCGAAATGCCCATTTTGGCATCAGGATGCTGCTGGTCATCCAGAATCTGGTACTCACAGCCTATGGCAGATCCCTCTCCCGTATTCAGATCAGGATCCACAAAATATTTGATTCCGCTATTGGCTCCTTCTGCCATTTTGAAATCCACTTCCAGAATAAAACTTTTGTACTTTTTAATGGTAACAATATCTCCTCCATGAGCTGACTCGTGGCCTCCACTACTTTCCACTGATAATTCTCCTTGATCCATGCTCCAACCTTTTTCAGGGAAGTGTTCCAATTTTGCTCCCCTCCAGCCTTCACTGGTTTTACCGTCCCAGAGCAATTCCCAGCCCTGAAGCTTCTGAGCAGGTGTAAGCTGGTTGTTCAGGTAACTCACCTGGGGTGCCAGTTCCACATTGGATTTCATATATTTGGCAGGTTCTTCGGTAAGAATTTGGATGTTTTTCCAGCGAATCTCTTTTCCCTCCAACTCTACATTATCACCAATGCCATGCACCTGGAGCGCAATAAGACCCTCTTTTCTGACATCATCTACCAGGTTGGCAAAATTCACTCCATTGATATAGGTCCTGATGCTACTCCCTACTGCTTCAACCCGTATTTGATTCCATTCTCCACGCCTGTTCGCTTTTGCAGCACCGGGGTTATAGGCCATGGGATAGAGCCAGCCCCTGGATGCCTCTTCATAAATTCCTCCAGCCCAGGGTCTGTTGTCGTGATCATCACACTCTACCTGGTACCCATTCACACGCTCCGTTCCATCAGGTTGAGTGGCTACAGAGCGAAACTGAACCCCTGAGTTGAGCCCCCGGTCCATCTTCATTTCGTACTCCAGAATAAAATCTCCATAGACCTCTTTGGTGGCCATAAAGGTATTGGGAGAGCCCACTTTTGAAATCCCTACCAATTCGCCATCTTCCACGTGGTACTCGGCATCTCCGTCCAGCTTCTCCCATCCCTTCAGGTTTTTACCATTAAACAATTCCACCCATTCCTGGGCATCCATTGAAACAGTTGTGATCGACGCAACCAGCAGCATTAATCCTATCTTTCTCATAATCATCATACTTTCTACTTTCTACTTTATACTTTCTACTTTCTACTTTATACTTTCTACTTTATACTTTCTACTTTCTATTTATTCCGACGTAAGCATCGGGTTGGTGTAATATATTTTTTGCTGAAATTCAAAGTCATAGAGGGTCACCTCCCTTAGCAGAAAGTAGGATTCCCAGTAGTTCTCAATGGAGCGGATATAATCCCTTTTGGCACTCTCCCGCTCCTGCAGGGAGATATTTAAATCGGTGATACTTACCTCTCCATTCTGAAACTTTCTCAAGGCTATGATATAACCCTCCTCAGCCACTCTATCGGCCGCTTCTGCAGTGGCAATCTGAGACTTAATCAGGTTGAACTGCTCCACCTGAACCACCACCCTCCTTTCAAAGTCCTGGCGGTCCTGTTCCACATCGTAGACCACCAATTCTCGTCTCGATTCAGCCAGCTTAACCTGCGACTCAGAACGCCCCCAGTCCAGGATAGGGACACTTAGGGCCAGCTTCACATTTTGCTGCTGCTCCGTATTTTGATATACTCCTCCCAGGTAGTTTGAACTGTTTGACACCCCATAACTCATCTGAAGTGTGGCATTAACACCTGCATTTCTTTTGGCAGCAGTAAGGTCCCGATCTGCTGAGATCAACCTCCTTTCAAACTGCGGAGTCTCCTTGCGGTTTTCCAGTGACTCTTCAAGTGCCTTATCGGGATCCACCTCCCAGAGAAACATATCCAGGGGTATAATCAAATCGATGATCTGATTCTGATCGAGCCCGATATATTTTTTCAATTCATAATCTGCATTCTTCAGATCTATTCTCGCATTATTCAGAGCTTTTTGTGCGTTGAATACAGAGAGCTGAATCCTGGAGAAATCGTTTTCTGAGATGTTACCCAGCTCCTTTTTCACTTTAGCAATCTTCAGGTTATCCGTGCTGTTTTTCAGATTACTTTCAGCCAGCGAATAGTTGGTCTGAATCTTCAGGTAATTAAAAAACCGGGCAGTGGCATTGTAGGAGATCTCTTCAATAGATTCGATAAAACGTTTCTGAGACTCCTCATACACCAGAGGTTCGGTCATCCTGGACCACTTCATCCAGTTATAGGCAAATAAGGGCTGGGTGATCCCCACACTCACCGGATAACCCGAGAACCCAACCGAGTTGTTATTAAAGTCCTGGATGCGGACAATCCCGGAGGCAGCATAAACGTAGGCTCCCAATTGGGGAATGGGCTGACTGATGGCCAGCTGTGCCGATGTCTCCAGCTGCGTTACCTGGTTAAACAAAATACTCCCGTCGGGCTGAGTAATAGGTTTGGTCTGGTTTTCAAAATCGGGCAGGTTACCGGATAATGTTAACTGGGGACGAAAACGGGTCTGATGATTTTTCCACCTCCAGTAGTAGTTTACGTCCTGATTCTGTACGTATTTAATCGATGAAGATTGTGAAATGGACAGATCAACCACATTGCGCAGACTCAGCGAAACTCTCAATAAGGAATCCTGACTCATCACTATTACAGGAATGAGCAGAAAAGTAAAAATTACAAGAATTCTTGTTATAACTCGTTCAAACATCATTGCAGTTCCAGTGCATCTAATTGGTCCGCAGAGGAGATCTCGGAGATCACCACCCGGTCACCCTCTGAAAGCCCTTCCAGAACCTCAACATAATCAGCACTCTTGAGACCAGTCCGGATATCCAGGAGTGCAGCACCACCTTTATTGATAACATACACCTGGTGCTCCCTGCCACGACCAATGGCCGGCCCATTGCTGATCCTCAAAACGCTGTCACGTTCTGCCCTGACAATATTCAGATCCACGGTCAGATTGGGTCTTAACTTGAAATGGTTACTTTCCTGAAGATTCACATCAAACTCAATCATCCGGTCGCGAATAACCGGGTTAACAGATCCTATCACTCCTGTGAGATTTTCGTTATCCAAACCCACATAGACTTTGGTTCCGGTCTTCACCAGTTCGGAATAATCATCATCCACCTTCCCCTGGATCTTAAAATTAGTCAGGTCCGACATTTCAATAAGCAAACGGTCTGTATTCACCTTTTCACCTACTTTGCCCCTGATTGAAAGGATAATTCCAGCAGAAGGGGCCCTGATAATCATCTTACTCAGTGCATCTTCTTTGACTTGCAGAACCTTTTCCTGCATATTGATCTGCAGCCTGAGTCCCTCTTCGTCTGCTTCCAGTTGTTCCAGCTTAATGGCATTCTTCTCCTTGAGCATGATCAGGTCCTTTTCGGCCAGCTCCAATTCCTGTTTGGTTTTCTCAAATTTAGCAGGTGAAATTCCTCCCACTTCCAGTAACTGCTCCTGGTCTGTCAGCTCAGCTTTCAATGAGGCTATGCGCAGGTTCTTCACCTGTACATTATAATCCAGATCCACTTTCGTACTGCGTGCACTTAAATGATTCTTTCGTAAGGAGTTTTCCTTCATTTCCAACTGATCCTGAATGTTATCTATCTCCATCTGAATGGGTGTGGGTTCGAGGATAATGATAGGCTCATTTGCATCCACGTGACTCCCTACCTCCTTAAGTATCTCCCTGATGATGCTTGATGCCGGGCTCAGAATAATCACTTCACTCTGAGGTTCCACTACTCCTTCACCCTGAAAGAATATGATCACCTTTCCAATATCCACTTCAGAGATCTGAATATCCTGACTTTGAGATGAATCGGACGTAAATGGTACAAATACGACAATCACAATGGCAGCCATTAAAAGAAGAGGTATTCCAATATAAATTCCGTTTCGTATGCGAGACATTCTTAAAGAAAATGAGCGTTTATGAAATAACGACGCAAGTTATGAAATATATATAATTGTACCGAAATAAGACTAAAAAGATCTTCTTCTGGCCACAAAATACCACATGAGAGAGACCACAATCAATCCGGTTGCAAAACTGACCATCCAAAGCGGTAATTGGAGAGGAATCCCAAGGTGTGTGGTGATTCCCATTATCTTAGAGAGCCCGGTAGGAATCACCAGCAATTCGTTGTTCAGAGCTGTGAGGCTTCTCTCCAGTCCGAATATCCATAAAGCAGCTCCCGCTATTAATGTCTGAACACCCAGCAAAACAACTACCAGGACCCCGGAAGCGGAACCTCTTTTTCCACTCCATTTCCTGCTCAGGATCGTATAAACCTGAAATTTCCTTATCAACAACATAGCGAATAGAGAGAAAAAGAGAATTTTAAAAAGATCTGAAGTCCACATCAGGTACCAGAAATAGAGAGGTCCCCGAATGGCCACAACCACCAGGATGGCACACATGATCAGTACTTTCGAAGCCATCAATGAGACCAGGACCTTTGCAATCTCTTTTCCCCGGTTGATTATAAGAGTTAGCATCACCACAAAAAACAGTCCCAGTCCCCCCACACATAACGGAAATAACATGGAGGTGAATGCCGAGAAAATCACAAGGGAGAGAATATAGATCGCCACCAGGAAAAATGCCAGCCTTCTGGTGCCATGGTAGATACTCAGACCACTGACCAGGTTGGGGCGAAAAATGGAATCGAAAAGAAGGGTTCCGGCAAACCTCCGGTTGGCACGGTCCCTGACAGCCCCAGGAATTCCCATGACCAGGAGAAAAAGGAAAAGTACCACCACCACCTTGGCCCATCTTACAGATGAAGGTGTCTCTTCAGCAATGGAAACTCCGGTTTTTGTCTCATCAAAATCCATAACCAGGGCTTGAAGGTTCTTCCCGTACTTCTTCTCATGAAAATCCATCATCGCCTTGAACTGTCCCATGGCCAGCTTATAAGAAACATTCGAATGTGGGTCACCGGTGTCGATCCAGCTGTAATAGTGCATAAAAAACTGTCTGTAATAATCAAGGAGTCTGAATAGTTCGATTTCGTAATCCACCGAGGCCAGCAACAGGTCGTATTTATCCTGGTTAAATTCCACATGATCATGTACTTCCAGCAACAGGTCTTTTAAAGCAATGGCTCCCTTTACGGCTTCAAAGCCCTCCTCGATTACCGACTGGAAATTATCCCTGGTTATATGGTAGATATTGCTAAATACAGCACTTGAAGCACCCAGGATATCCCATTCAAAGATCCACAACATGGGGGGTGGTTCGAGACCCAGGGTACGAACATCGTACCTGGCAAATTCACTAATATACAATCCCTTTTTCATCACCTCATAGGAGTCATTGAGGACCTTCGTCAGGTTTGCCACCAACAGGGAATCGGTACCAAAGTAGTTTCCAATCCACCGGGAGGTAACCTGATCCAGGTTCACATAGGGATTCTCCATGAGCTTACTGATGGCGTACACATTCACATCATTGATCACATTAAAACCATAGAAAGGATAGGTAATCATGGGACCGGCTCTCTGTGGACCTCCATACTGGGTCCATACCCAGACCCCTTCCAGTTTCTGGTTCTTCTCTATAAATGACTGAAGTGCAGACTGGTAAAGTGGAGCAATAAAATTAGGAAAAGATCCGAATCCTTCAAACTCCCGTTTTGCCTGAAATTCAACGATGCGCCTGTGACTGCCCTGGTAAAGGGTTGGATTGAAGGGGAGCCAGCTATAAAAATCACCAGAACAATATTTCGTAGAGACAATCAGATGATCCGACTCAATTTCACCCAGGACCTCCTCATAGGTCTCAGGATTGGTATGCATATCCCCGATACTGCCCATCCCCACCGACCAGGTCCTGAATATAATTCTTTTGTCATACTTCTCTGCAGCCTCCAGAAATGCTTCAAGCATCAGTTTCACGGCCTCCTCTGTTCTTACATAGAGTTCACTGGTATAGTCCCATCCCGGTTTATTGTATATGGACCCGGCCTCACCAATGCGGATGATGATCCCATCTACATGAGGGAATTTCTCAAACGCCTCTTCTGCAGCTTTTTCGTATACCTCCCATAGCTCAGGATCATGGGTATTCACCGATCCAAACCGGTCCTCAAAATAGTATTTAAGGGGTGGAGTAAGCGATACCATATCGGTCCACAGATAGGTGCTTAACCCGCTGTCGGCAGCCACCTGCATCAACGTTCCGAACTCCTGCGTGAAGGCATTGTGTCGCAGTCGGTAGATGCTCTTATCCCCATATATTCTTCGACCATCTTCAAACATATCGAAGTTAATATACTCCAGAAACCAGGGTATGGCTATGGAGTTGTAACCAAATCCTGCCATTTTGCCACAATAGGTCCCCAGTTTCTTACGCTCTCTTGCAAGGGCTGTTTTATCCACAAAGGGAGGATTAACCAGCATGACATCTTCAAAGAAGTGCTGATTATGTTCATAATTTTCACCCCACTCTGCACTATCGGGCAGAATTCCCACTCCCCCCAGGTCAACCAACCTAACGGGAAACCCGATCGCACCAGAATCGGTAGCTGTCCGGATCTTACTCAGTTCGGAAAGGTCTTTCTCCTTATGGGTAATCGCCAGGAAATCGATGGCACTCCTGGAAATAAAATAGCCGGCAGCAAGGCCGACAATCAGAATAAAGAATGTTATAAGTGAATTCCTTGTTATCACATTTCAACCTGTTTGGTTATGGCTGATTTAACAGGATTTAATACCCGCTCAAGCATCCGCTTTTTATCGGTAAGTATTTCAGCCTGGCCCTGCATGTTCTGACTGAATGGAATCTCAATGTTATAGTATGTATGCAAACCTGCCGGCAACTCCACCTCAACGGTATAGAAGCCATTATCAGCAACTTCAGATATATTACTCACTTTGCCTTTCACCATGCCATATTCAAGGTGTGGAAAGTTATCAAACTGGATATTCACCTGCATCCCCGGCCTCACCTTTCCTGAACCTTCCAGAGGAAGACTGATTTTTCCCAATATGGATCCCGATTCGGTGGGTATAATGGTCAATACTTTTTCACCTGCATTCACATTCTGATTTTCGCTCCAGAATCTGGTGAATGTCACTGTGCCGCTTACATTGGCCACCAGCAGGAAGTTCTGTTCCCATGAAGTGATGGAGGCCTTCAGGTTATTAAAAGACTCCTCAAGGGATGTGATGTTTCCGGACATCCCCTCCTGTTGTTTTAATTCCAGATCCACAATCTGATCCTCAGTCTTGGCAATGCTGATGTTATTCTCTGCCATCTGGCTGATGATCTCCTGTCTCTTGTTACGCTCAACCAACATTTCGGCACGGGACTCTTCCAGGTTAGAAGGTGAGATAACTCCCTCCTCAAAGAGAGTTGCATCCCGGTTGAACTGGCGAAGTGACAGATTGTAAGCCTCTTCCTGTATGGTAGCTCGTTCCGACAGACTCCTTGTATACTCTTTCTGTTTCTCCAGTTCTGTTTGGGTTGTACGGATTTTCCTCTGGTGGTAATTGATTCGTTTAAACTCCGTAAAGTCGCGGTATACCTTTAAGAATATGGAGTAATCACCCTGTATGGTTCCAAGCTTTGCATTTCTTAACCCGGACATATCCGCGGTAACCTCATCAATGGGGATAGAGTCCATAAATGCCAGGATTGATTTCAGTTGCAAAACATCATCGAAAGAGGCCGGATTTTCAATCATTGCCAGAATTTGACCATCTTCAACCAGCTGGTTATCATTTACCAGTAACTTAACTATCTTACCGCTGGTGCGGGCTTTCAGATCGGCAGCCGGATTTATTGAAGTCACAACGATCCTTGCCCTCTTTACATCGGGATATTTAAATACCCAACTACCAAAGATCAGCAACAGGATAAGAACTGAAAAAAGTATGATCCCGTTTCGGGTGATCCATCCGGGAACCCTTCCAAGCATTTCCTCCATTTCGGTATTCTGAAGCTCAACTTTCCTGGCAGATCCTTTTGAGGGCATAAGAAAATAGATTGATTGCGGCTAATATAACAAAAAAGTCCCAACAGGACTATTGAAAATCCTATATTTGCCTCGATCAAAAGTCAAATAAAAATGAGAATCAGGTTGGTATTAATCTTAACCATGTGGGTGAGTGGGATGTTGTTTTGCAGCTGTCGAAAGACAGTCCCTCTTTTTGAGGATGTTACGGAGGAATCCGGCATCGATTTTATATACAATTTTGGGGACTATACGTATGAAAATATCCTGGAAAGCAGTGGTTCAGGAATTACCATATTTGATTATGACGGGGATCAGAACCTGGACCTGTATATGATGAACGGTACCTGGCTTGAGGGAATCTCTGATGAAGAAGGCAAGGTCTTCCAAAATACCTCCAACAAGCTTTACCGGAATCTGGGGAATGGAACCTTTGAAGAGATGGCTGAAGCGGCCGGAGTGGATGATCGTCACTGGAGTATGGCTGCCGGGGCCACTGATTATGACAGGGACGGGGATTTGGATCTTTATCTGCTGAATTATGGTCCAAATCTCTTCTATGAAAACAACGGGGACGGCAGCTTTACCGATATCACAAACCGGGTGGGACTACAGGGGCCCGATACATTGAATGGTTTTGTAAAATGGAGCGTCGGTGTTTCCTTTATGGATTATGACCGAGACGGACTCCTCGACGCATTTGTAGGCAATTTTCTTGCCTTCGATCCTTCATACGTCTCTCCTTCCACACCGGAGATGATGCCCCATCCATCAGAATACCGGGGTCAAGCCTCCATGATGTATCAACAACAAAAAGACGGCACATTCAAAGAAGTTACTGCAGGACTTGATCTGCTCTTTCCCGATTCTAAGTGCATGGGGCTTACAGTTTATGATTATGATGTGGACGGGGACCTGGATATCTTTCAAGGAAATGACCACCAGGCCAATTTTATGTTTAGAAATGAGAGGGGGGTGTTTAGTGAAGTGGGCGTGGAAATTGGAGTGGCCGTGAACAGCCATGGACAAACCACCGGATCCATGCACGGAGCCATTGGAGATGTGGATGGAGATGGTCACATCGATCTGCTGGTCCCCGATCTCAGGTATGGAGCCCTCTATAGAAACAAAGGAAACGGAACTTTTGAAGACATCACCCACAGAAGTGGAATAGCCGGGGTATTTTCTGGAAAGGGGCAATGGGCCTCAGCCCTGTTTGACTATGATAACGATGGAGATCTGGATATCTTTTCAGCAAACGGTACTGCCGAAGAACTGGTATTGCAGCCCCCCCTGTTACTCGAAAATGATGGCGAAGGTAATTTTACGGATGTGGGTAAACGATCAGGTAACTATTTTGAAAAGAAGCGATCTGGAAGAGCAGCAGCCACCTGGGATTATGATAATGACGGAGACCTGGACATTATAATCTCCCATGTGGACCTGGAAGCCAATGCGGTACTGCTCAGAAATAACCTTGAAAACGACAACCACTGGCTGGGCCTTACCCTTGAAGGAGAGAACGGACCTTCCGCTGCCATTGGAGCCCGTGTGATTATTCACACACAAAACCGGACTTTTGTCCATATCAATCAGTGGACCACTACCTATCTTACCAACAGTGATCCAAGGCTCCATGTGGGATTGGGAGATATTGAAAAAATCAATTCAATTGAGATATACTGGTCCGACGGTACCAGGGAAAGCTTCCCAGGTCCGAATTTGAATCAATATCTGGTCCTTAAACAGGGACATGGTAATCAAACAGTTGCTATTATTCCATATTTTCCAACATTTGGAGAATAATGAAATGACTTCTTTATTATATTTAACCCTTTAAATTTCTATTACCACTATGAAACTCAAACCATATATACTTGTAGTTGCCATTACGCTGTTCATATGGGGATGTCAGTCCCCCCAGAAGAAAGGGTCTTCATCAGCCCGGGAGTCTACTGCCACAGCTCCTCCAAATAATGGAGATTTCTTCCAGAAAATTTCGCCGGACCTGGGAATAACATTCAAACATTCCATTGGTGACCATCATATGGACAACCTGGTGGAGACCGTAGGTGGAGGTGCTGTTTTTCTGGATTATGACCAGGATGGTTACATCGATCTCTATATGAGTAATGGAGCCTACACAGAAAATCTGAGTGATGGGGATCACCCTGAAGGATCACAAACCAATCACCTTTACAGAAACCTTCAGAATGGAACCTTTGAAGACGCTACCGAGAAAGCAGGAGTGGGTGATGAAGGCTATGGAATGGGCATGACCGTAGGTGATATCAATAATGATGGGTATCCCGAGATCTATATTACCAACTATGGTCCCAACGTACTCTACCTGAACAATGGGGACGGAACCTTCAACGACATCAGTAAGAAAGCCGGTGTAGCTGGTGACGAGTGTAGCGTGGGTGCTGTATGGTTCGATTACGACAACGATGGTTTGCTGGATCTATATGTGGGTAACTACATCAAATTTGATCCGGAATATGGCTACTTTTATGCGCCTGACGGATTTCCGGGTCCCATGGCTTACGACGGACAACTGGACAGGCTCTATCACAACCTGGGCAATGGGGAATTTGAAGATGTAACCGAGGCCATGGGAGTTTCCAACCCCGACGGTCGTGCCATGGGCGTAGGTGCAGCTGACTTCGACGGCGATGGCTGGGTCGATATATTCGTGGCTAACGACCACATGGTCAACAACATATACCATAACATGGAAGGAAAGGGATTCGTGGATCATGGAACCAAAACCGGGATGGCATTCAACCAGGCCGGCGAGGCCACCATCAGCATGTCGGTTGATTTTGCCGATTATAACGGAGATGGACTGATTGATGTATTTATGTCAGACGACACTTACTGCTCTCTCTATCAGAACCAGGGAGGCGGGGTATTCAAGGACATGGCCTACCCATCAGGAATCTCCATGGCGGCAGCTCAGCATGTGGGCTGGTCATCTTCATTCATCGATTACAACAATGACGGCAAAGTGGATCTGTTCAAAGTGAACGGTGAACTAAAACACCTCTATGGTCAGGAAGATCAGATATTTGAAAATATTGATGGGCAAAAGTTCGAGGATGTTTCTGTGAACCTGGGAGCCTATTTTCAGGAGGAAAATGTGGGAAGGGGAGCCTGTTTCGGAGATTATGATAACGACGGGGATCTGGATGCTTACATAGTGAACCTCGACGATTACGGGGTATTCCTCCGCAACAACCGGGGTAACGAGAATAACTGGATCACCTTCAACCTGGTTGGAACAGAAAGTAACAGGGATGCCATTGGTGCCCTGGTGAAGATTTCAGCCGGCGGACTCGAACAGGTGGGTGTAAGACGAAGCACCACGGGCTACCTGTCCCAGAACGATCACAGGATGCATTTTGGAATTGCAAGTGCTGAGAAGGTAGATTTTGTTGAGATCAAATGGCCATCGGGGAAGATCCAGCACATGGAAAACCTGGATGCCAACCAGATCCTTACCATTAAAGAAGAATGAGAAAAAGAATGAAGCAAAACGGTAAATGGCCCGGAGTTCTCAGGTTAGCTGTTTACGCTGGGGTTGCCAGTGTAATCTGCCTCTCCTGCAACAGCAACTCCTTTGAAGGAAAGATCGTGGCGGTTGAGCTTGCCGGTGAAAATCAAGAAGGTGCTAAACTGGTCCTCCTGGATCCGGAAAAGCCGGAGAAAAAGGCCAGTGAGGTTCTTAAAGGGTTTGAAAGTGCTGTGGCACCTTACCTATCACACGAGGGACGTTACCTCTTCTTCCAGGGAAAAGAAGAGAAGGGAAATCCCTGGCAAATCTGGATGCTGGACCTGAAAAAGAATGCCATTAAGCAGATTACAGATCTTCCTGAAAACTGCACAGAACCGGCTTCACTGCCGGATGGCACCGTGGTTTTCAGCAGGGAAAGCAAAATAAAAGGGACCCTGGTCAATGATCTCTGGCGCATCCATATGGATGGCTGTTGCCTGACCCGAATTACTTACAATCCGGCAAAAAACCTGTATGCCAGCATACTGAACGAGGGAAGGGTGCTCTACTCCAGCAGTGAGCAATACCCGGTAGTGCAAGAAGCTGTGCTGATGGTGATGCGGCCCGATGGAACCAAATCAGAGATTTACTCCTCCGGGTATGGCGATTTGCACCCGGCAAGCGGGGGCACCGAATCCACAGATGGCTATATCTATTTCATTAGTGGCAAGGGCAAACTGTCCCGGGTCTTACACAAACGTCCACTTCATACTTTTGAAAATCTGTCTGATGGGCTCCCTGGCAGTTTTGCTTCGGTAATCCCCTATGAGGATGTAACCTGCCTGGTATCCTACCGGCCTTCCGACACGAAACCTTTTGGACTTTACCATTTTGAACCAGGTTCAGGCAAAGCCCCTTCCCTACTCTTTGAGGCCTCAGGTCATCTCACCGATCCGGTTGCTATCGCTGCCATGGAGATACGTCCCAGGATCCTGCCAAGTCCGATCGATCCTGAAAAACCCACCGCCCTGCTCATGTCTCAGGACATCAACCACTCTATGTTGCCGGTAAACCAGGGGCTCACCGGGGATACACTGGCCAACCGGATCAGGATATCCACCATGGATGGCGAACTGGCAGTGGTGGAGGTCAAAGATGACGGTTCCTTTTACCTGAAATTAGATGCAAATCTGCCCGTTCGCATTGAAACACTAAACAGCCAGGGAGAGATTGTCAGGGGTCCCTCCGACTGGATCTACCTGAGGCCCAACGAGCGAAGGGCCTGTACCGGTTGCCATGCCGACCCGGAACTGGCACCCCGGAACATTCAACCACTGGCAGTCAAGGAAGACCCTGTAGTATTATCTGCTGAGAAGAAGGAAATAAGTCAATAAGAGGAGGTAGTAATATGATACGTAGCAAACTCATAATAATAGTCGGATCCATCGTGCTGGTGGTCTCCGCTGTTCTGATCTTTGGTGGCCGCTGGGCCAGAGGCCATGTGAATTACATGACCGCGGTGGAAGACCACCCCCGCACCTGCTGGACCTGCCACATTTATACCCAGAAGGATAATTTCATCGCCAAAGTGATGAATGAGACTTATGTCTCTCCATACAACCTGACCATTTCGGAGGATGGGAACACCCTTTATGTGGTGGGCCAGGAGTCCAATGAAATAGTGATGGTCGACCCTGTCAGGGAGAGGGTCATTGATAAGATCCAGGTGGGTGAACGACCACATACCATTGTACTCAGTAAAGATGGACAAACAGCCTATGTGAGCAACCAGTGGGCCGATAACATCTACCTGATCGACCTGGAAAACAAGCAGATTTTTGACACACTGACCGGGGGTGCCGGTCCTGCAGGCGTGGTCCTCAGTCCTGAAGAAGATTACCTCTGGTGTGTAAACTCCTATTCATCCGATATCTCGGTGTTCGATCTGAATACACATAAAGAGCAGCGAAGACTGAAAGCAGGAAACAATCCGGTTTCAGCTGCCATGTCTCCCGATGGAAGCGAGGTTTACGTATCAAGCCGGCGAAGTGTCCCGGTCCCCCATATGACCTCTCCCATTACCGAAATGACCGTAATCGGCACCAAATACCAGAGGGTGACTGACCGTAAAATGTGGAAGGATGCTTACATCATGGAGAATGTCAGGATAACTCCCTCGGGCGACCTGGCCCTCTCTACCCTGATCCGGCCCAAGAACCTGATCCCTGCGGTTCAGATCGAAAGGGGATGGATGATGACTCACGGCATCGGAATCATCGAACGTAAGGAAAATGGAAGGATGATCCAGCTGCTACTGGATGAACCAAATGCCTACTATCCAGATCCCTTTGGCCTGGCCATCACACCAGATGGCAAACGAGCCTTCGTCTCCCATGGTGGAAATGACATGATCACCGCCATTGATCTGGATGAAATCCGTATCCTGCTAAATGAGTCAACTGATGAACAGCTGGCCACCTATGCCAATCACCTGGGAATAAGTAGCCGTTACGTGATTGGAAGAATCCCCACCGGGGCCAATCCCAAGGGAATGGTTGTTTCGCCCGACGGAAGCAAACTCTATGTGGCCGAAAGGCTGAACGACCGGATTGCAGTAATCAATACTCAAACCCTGGAAACAGAGAAGACCATTGGCCTGGAGGGCCCCAGACGAAGAACCGTAGCCCGCCATGGCCGCCAGGTACTGAACAATGCCAAGGGCACTTTCCAGAACCAGTACGCCTGCTATACCTGCCACCCCGACGTACATGAAGACGGACTGGTCTACAACATGGCCGGGACAGATATGGGACGCAACCTGGCCAATGTGCAGACTTTGAGGGATATCGGAGACATTCCGCCCTACAAGTGGAACGGAAAAAACCAGACCATTTATAAACAGGACGGGATGCGTTTTTCCACCATACTCACACGGAACGAAGCCTTTACGTACAAGGAACTGGATGTACTGGTGGCCTATATCATCACGGGAAATCCGAATCCGCCCAACCTGAGGTTCAATCCCATTGGCGAACTGACCGCCGCACAAAAAAGGGGCAAGGAGGTTTTCTACCGCGATTTTGACAATTTTGGAACCGAGATCCCGGTGGAAAATCGCTGCTATACCTGTCACCCGCCTCCCTTCTTCACCAACCTGGAGATGACCGATGTGGGTACCCTGGCCGATAGTGATGATCCAATGATGTTCGATGTACCTCAGCTGAACAATGTCTACGAATCGGCACCCTACCTGCACGACGGAAAAGCACCCACCCTGGAAGAGATTTGGACCAAATTCAATGACAATGACGAACACGGGGTGGCCAATGACATGTTGAAAGACGAATTAAACGACCTGGTGGAGTATCTTAAATCCATCGGGGATGCAAAAAATTACATGGACGAAGCTAAGGTTTATGAAGCCTCTGTTTCAGGAAAAAAAAATAAGAACAAGAAATGAGAAAAACTTTGATTATTGCGGGACTCAGCATGGTTTTACCGCTGCTGCTGGCTGCTGAGCCGGATGGAAAGAAAACAAGCAGCATGCCCGAATACGGGAACTGGGAAACTTTTACCACCGAAAACGGACTACCGGCTAATAAAGTCTACTGTGTCAGAGCCGACGGTGACAGGGTTTGGATCGGGACCAGCCACGGACTGGTGCTGTTTGAAAATGAGGAGTTTAAAACCTTTACTGTGGAGGACGGACTGGCGCACCCGGGTGTACTTGCCCTCGATGTGAGCGAACTGACCGGTGATCTCTGGATCGGCACCCTGGGCGGCTTGAACCGATTTTCAGGAGGACAATTCACCACCTTCACCCAGTTCAACAGCGGACTGGCCAACGATGTGATCTACTCGGTGGTGTGTGATGGCAAAGATGTATGGGTTGCTACCGGCGGTGGTGCAGGCCATTATGACACCTACAACGAAGAGTGGGCCATTTATACCGAACGCAACGCCCCCATGCACGAACCCTGGACCTACAGTGTTTGTGCCGGCGACAACAAGATTTTTATTGCTGCCTGGGGTGGCGGGGTCATCGAATACCAGAACGAGACCGGGACTTTCAGGGATTATATTGATCCAGACGGAGAGATGGAGATCGACCTCTTCCCGGACGACGGGGTGGTACATGACATCACCACTGCAGTCTCACATGCCAACGGGATACTCTGGGTGGCCACCTATTTTGGCATGAGCCGGTACGACGGTACTCACTGGAAAGGTTACTTTGACCACGACAGCGGACTGGCCAGCAATTTTATAAATTTCATAAAGGCCAGCGGCGATGTGGCCTTTATTTGTACCGACGAAGGGCTAAGCAGTTTCAACAGCGAAGAGTGGATCACTTACAAAAAAACAGAAACAGGTGGAGAGCGTGTCTACTGGAAGGATGGAAACAGCTACTCCAAAGCCGATGCCACCGGTATCGCCCATGATTTCACCATCGGGGTCGATTTCCAGGGAGACCACATCTGGGTGGCTACTTCCTACGGACTGAGCCGTGGAACCAGAATAAATTAGTACT
>Ga0164315_10000291_pt1 | contig 33186 bp, 30 predicted proteins | sample GuaBasSedimGuay6_FD_113737 | JGI IMG/M metagenome (GOLD analysis project Ga0164315, IMG submission 113737) | Subseafloor sediment microbial communities from Guaymas Basin, Gulf of California, Mexico - Guay6, Core 4569-2, 0-3 cm | ecosystem: Environmental > Aquatic > Marine > Hydrothermal vents... | reverse complement strand
TGGTTCTGTTGGTGGCTCTACTACTTTGCAATTTGTAGGCTCTGGGCTTACAGTTCCATCGCAACAATATGATGCTGGACTATCTCCCATATCCTCACAAAGAGCTGTACATTCACCTGGTTCACCAGCTCCTGGTACTTTACAGTCTAGTGCTGGCGGCGCAGATTCACAAATTGCTGGTAAAGCAGGATCTTCCGGAGTACTTGGACCTGAACCAGGAACTGTTCCATCACAACAATACGTAGGTGCGTTTGGAGCAGCGTACGCGTTACATTGCTTTTCACAGGCCGGTGCTATGTCATCCATCATTCCATTACAGCAAACTTCTGGCAGTAAAGGATTAGGCCAACCGTCTCCTGAACAATCTACTGGTTCTGGTTCTGGTGGAAGTGGATCAACTGGTGGAAGCTCTACTGGTGGTACATCGCCAGGACAAAAATCTACACTTTTGCCTCCCTCAACATCCCAAACGTAAGATTTTTCTTCTGCTAAGATCTGAGTACAAAATTCTTCAACTGATTCAACACCTTCGATGTCTTTACAGGTAACTCCTTGAAGAGTAGCAAGCTCTAACTGTGCATATTCCTCGTATCTTGCACAGACAATATTATCGATTGTATTAGGGTCGACAGCATCAATCCTTGCTCCATGATCGAAACATTTATCAAGAGGAATTTGCTCATGCATACTTCCAAGATCTTTGTCACACCAAATCCAAGCATCTAGCGCACACTTGTTATTTAAGTTAACACTCCTAACTCCTAGGGCCCCGCCCCAAAGAACTGTTGATCTCAAGCACGTAAACATAATGCTTGATGGTGGTAACTGGTTTCCTGCTTCATCTGGGTTTTCACAGGCATTTTGAATGCGATCAAAAAAATCTTCAATATCCCCTTGAGGGACGTTATCTTTAGTTACTTTAATATCCAACTTACTTTTTCCCGTAGTATTAACTCCGGTAGAAAAAGCTGGGTTTATTAAAACAACCATCAATAGAAGAGCGAAAAATCCTTTTTTCATGTAAACTCCTTAGTTTGGTTTGATTTTGTTAAATTTTATTTTTGTATCAAGAAGTTTGTCAATTTAATGGGGCAATATATCACCTAATTAAATCTTAAATAATATAACTTGTACTGAATAAAAGTCGAGTAACTTAGAATGTTAAGGGAATGGGCCAAATACCTAGGCCCTAACAGTTATCTTGAACCTTTTAGAATTTCATCAACAATATCAACATCGATATATTTATTGCCACTTCTTCTAATTAGCTTATCTGGTTTAACCGCAATAAAATCAGGGTGTGCTCTGCGAGAGTCGGAAATATTTCCTTTAGTCCACAGTCCATAATCTACAATAAAGTTTTCACCTTCCCAGTTACCATAGAGATCATAATAATATGCTCTATTATCATAATCCGTTCCGACAAAAGATGGTTTAACAAAAGGAGAAGCTGTTCTTAAACGTAAATCAACATGAACCACATGGGGATTATCGATATCTTTTTTTATTTTAATGATTGCTCCATAAACTGGAACATTCCACACCTGGTAACCAGCATCAAAATCCATAATGAAAGGCTTCTTTTTTTCGAAAAGCTCAGTATTTAAAATTGTGTGGAGTTGTTCAGGATAAATATCTTCATAAACATCCCCAAAGTGAGCATTATTCCTCTGGCCATAGGTATATTCCTTACCAGGATAGGATTTTTCATAGGTTTTAATTAAAAGCGCTTTTAAATCCTGCACCCGAAACTTAATTCCTTTCTTCGTAACTGGGGCAACAGGCTCATCTTCCATAATCGAGGCAATGGCCCAAGCATGGCACAGTCCGGACCATTTAGAGGCATTTTGATTGAAGATTTCTTCCTCTTCAAATTCCCGACTACTGCCAGAGTTCATACCAATCTTTCTAGTGTAGCGATCGTATCTTTTAAGGGTTGAGTCCGCCCCTTCATCTGAATCTTCAAATAATTCAGTCTTATATATTGGATACCACCATGAAGACCAAGGTTTTTTCTCTAAATAAAATCTTACCTCACCTTCTTTTACCACTGCCTTACCGTATTTAGCGACAGCACTGGTAAATGGTATACCTGAAGGTCTCATTGGAGGCATATTTTTAAAGATGTCATCCACTTCAATGTATTCACCGTAGTTATAAGACAAGTCAGGTGTATACGCAAAAGTGGTAGTAGAAAAAATTAAAAGATTAAAAACAAAAAAAATTTCCTTCATCATGGGAAACCTCTTATTTAAAAGAAGAATGGCCCTTCATTAGACTATTCTTCTTAATTAGAAACTATTTAAACAAGACTGAAAAGTTTTTTTATCGTCAACTGATCTATCAGGACCTGACTAAAGAATTCTTATCGGCTACCTTTTAAAATTTCATCTACCAATGCGATGTCAATAAATTCATTTTTAGTTCTTCTCTTAATGCTATCTGGTTTTACGACAATAAAATCAGGGTGATTTCTTCTTGAGTCGATCATCCCTCTCTTCACCCAGATACCGTAATCAACTACAAAGCGATCTGGAGCTTCCCAGCTTCCATAGAGGTCGTACTTATAAGAGAAAGTTAATGTTGTGGTGCCAACATAATTTGGATCATTCACATAAGGTGTGGCAACAGTTAAAAAAGTGTTCACATGAACTACACTAGAATTATCTGGATCTTTTTCTACAATGACCTTCGCTCTATAAACAGGAACATTCCACACCTGAAAGCCAGCATCAAAATCCATTAGAAAGGGTCTTTTCTTTTCAAATAATTCTGCATTTAAAATAGTATGAAACTGTTCAGGATAGATATCCTCATAAACACTGTCCCAATTTGCATTATTTCTCTGGCCATAAGTTTCTTTGGGGTAGGAGCCTTCATAACTTTTAAGTAACAGCGCCTTTAAATCTTGAATTCTAAATTTAATGCCATTTTTAACAACTTCTTTTGTGGGCTCATCCTCCATAATCGAGGCCAGCGCCCAGGCATGACAAAGTCCGGCCCATCCTCCTGATTGAGGATCATAAACTTCATCTTCTTCAAAGTCTCGGCTACTGCCAGAATTTGGTTTTATCTTTTTTGCATATTGATCATATCTTTGAAGTGTTGATATTTCCCCTTCATCAGATTCTTCAAAAATTTGACGATCATGAGTTGGGTACCACCATGAGGACCAGGGTTTTATGTCGGAGCTTGCGATAATTTTTCCTTCCTTAACTACCGCCTTTCCATATTTCATTACCGCCCTCGTAAAAGGAATTCCACTCGGTCTTGTGGGGGCCACATTATCCAGTTCTTGAAAGAGTTCTACATACTCTCCCTCATTGTAGGGATATTCCACATAAGAGGCATTCGCCAGTGGCATGACGAGTAAAATTAGGATCTTAAAAATAAAAAAATTTCCTAGTTTCATGGAAATCCCTCATGGAAAAAAGGGATGGCCCGATGGCCATCCCAAAATTTTAATTCAGTCTTATTTTACCCAGTAATTTAGATTCGGGGTATATTTTGCAGGAACTTCATGTGGAACTGGCCCAGGAGGTTTTTGACCTGGTCCTTTAGGACAGAAGTCAACATAAAGACCTGTAGGCTTGGATTCACTATCTCCATCCATTAATTTTTCTTTACACCATTCAACAACGCTATCTACATCTTTAATTTCTTCACATGTAACACCTTGAACGGTAATAGATGTGTAGTTTTTCATCTGGATGTATCTTGGACAAGGAACTTTAATTGGAGGAAGTTCATATGAGAAATCTTCCGTTAACTCTCCTAGATCTTTGTCGCAGAAAATAGATACTGTCATCTCTCCACTTTGTGGAAGATTAACAGAATCTCCATTTTTTCCTGGAACCCAAGTGTAATTAACATCTTCACACTTGATCAAGATGTTTGAGGGGGGTAACTGGTTACCTGCTGAATCTGGATCCTCACAAGCTGCTTTGATTCTGTCCCAGAAATCTTCAACATCACCTTGTGGGTATTCAGAGGTATTAACGTTTGCAAATGCTAGATTGCTTGCAAACAACAACACTAATAAACTGAAAAATCCTTTTTTCACGTTTGCTCCTTTCGTTTAGGGTTTACAAGAATTTTATTGACTATTGATAACTGCTGTCAATAAAAATTGAAAATAACTTGTCCTGTGTTAGCCTAATAAAATATTACAAAGATCTTTAAAATCAAGAGGTAATCTATGAGAAAACTAGTCTACTTTATTCCATTCTTTATTTTATTCACTCTTAATGTGGGAGCAAATGATAAAACCCAATCTCCTAAGTTAAAAACTTTTTTAAATAATTTTTCTAAAGATCATTTTAAAACATTCCTGAAAAAACCTTACAGCAGTGCTGCCCCAAGAATAATAAAACAGTCTGGTTTTAACAGTTATTTTAAAATAAAAAATAATTTATCTAATAAAGCTGAAATTGGTTGGGAAGATAATATTAGAACCTTAGTGGAACCATCTCTAAAAAGACTCATTAAAAATATTTATGAAATTAAAGATAATCAAAATGATACTAACTCTTTAAAACCAACCTATTGGACTGCTTATTGGTGGAGTACTTATAATGGACAACTTGGGGCCAGACTAGGACTTCGAAATTTTCTAATGCTATTTGATTGGAAAGATAAATATCAATATATAAAGGATAATCCAATATCTTCTTTTATAAAAAGAGATTTAGTTAGAAAGCTTTCACCCTCTGAAAAATATGATCTCTTAGTAGGAGATCCTAATTTATCTCTTACCAAATATATGTGGAAAAGGGGTGAGGACTCCATGTATAATTATGGACAAATTTTTAACTGGGATGGACTTTGTGATGGACTGGCCATTGCTTCTGTTACACTTCCAAGGCCATCTAAGGCCATAACGGTATACTCCCGGGATGGAAATATTCCAATTAAGTTCTATCCCGAAGATATCAAAGCGCTTGGTTCACTTCTTTACTCTAATTCCCGTCCTCCTTATAGAATGATTGGGACTAGATGTGATAATCGACTTCCTGAGATTGATGAAAATGGCCGTTTTCTGGCAAGGGAGTGCTTCAATATCAATCCTGGTGCTTTTCATTTAACTCTCGTTAATCAAATTGGTTTGGCCAAGAGGGCCTTCGTTATGGATAGTGTTTCTTCAGCTGAAGTTTGGAACTACCCTGTAGTTGGTTACACCTTTAAATATTTTAATCCCCAGACGCTAGAAGAAGTGGAGAAAATGGAAAATGGAATCATACCCTACGAAGATTTCACCAAAGATAAGTTCAGTAAATATCGTTCAAAAAAAGTGGCCAAAATTATTGGAGTTCAGGCCGATATTACTTTTTTAAAAGATCGAATTGCTACCTTTAAAGACGTTGAAACTGACAAGCATAATGAACCAGGCCTGGTCATTTACCGCTATGACTTGGAGTTAGATAAAAATGGAAAAATAATCGGTGGTGAATGGTATCATGGCCACCATCCTGATTTTTTATGGGTAACTCAAAAAGGGATAAAGGCCAAGGGACCTTATGATAATGAAATCAAAGGAACCTGGAATCCTACCAAAGAATTAATTCCTGCAACATGGGCCAATGTGGCAATAAAATCTTCTGTGGGTGGTGAAGTAGCGGCCCCAATTGTTGAGGCCTTATTCAATCTTTCCCATGAAGGGGTTGATGGACTTAATCCGAATCAAAAAAGTTTTAATAAAAGAAGATAGACTCCAGATAATATTAGGGCCGAAAAAATATTCATTATAAATCCGGCCCTAATCATATCCTTCATTTTAACCAGACGACTTCCAAAGACAATCGCATTAGGTGGTGTGGAAACAGGAAGCATGAAAGCTAGGTTACAGGCCATGGCCACGGCCAGGACTGGCGCTAGGGGATTTATCCCGGCCTCCTGACAAGAAACTATGATGATGGGAATTAAAATATTAGCAGACGCAGTGTTTGATATTACTTCCGTTATATAAATAGTCGATATAACCACCACAATTAGCGTGTACTTAAAATAATCTCCCGAAATATTTTTTAAAACCCCATCGGCAATAGTATTAGCAAGCCCAGTGGAAAATAAAATGGCCCCCAAGCTTAGACCAGAACCAAAAAGTAAAAGTGAGGCCCAATCTATTTTCAAAGCATTCTCTGGCCCTAATATTTTCTCTCCCTTTAGAGGAAGGGTAAAAAGAAGTGAGGAAAAAAATATGGAAACCACCCCCGCAGGTAATCTTCTTTTAAATTCAGTAGAAATTATATGATCACTTCCCAAAAACATTTCTACAAAACCCGGCAAAAACCAAAGAACTACTACAGTAAAAAAAAGAGAAATCACAATTTTTTCATTTTTAGAGAGGGGACCACTTTTTATGATGGAGTTTTTTTGTATTTTGGCCACATCTTTTAAATCCATTGAATGGATAAAATTAAAATAAAGAAAGATCAACATGACCACAGTGATGGGAAAAGCAATTAGAAACCAAGATAAAAATACAAAATTAATGTTAGCTAATGTTGCCAAAAAACCTAAGGCCAACATATTGGGAGGAGAGCCGATTGGTGTTCCAAGCCCCCCAATTGTTGCGGCATATCCCATGCCAATTAAAATTTTAGATTCACGCGCCTTATCAGATATCCCCATATTTTTTAAACTTCCCAAGACTATCGGAAGCATCATAGCAGTAGTTGCAGTATTACTCACCCACATGGAAAAAGTGGCGGTTAAAAGATAGATTGCCATTATGGTTCTTCGAGGATGACCGTGAATAATTTTTAAGTTGAGAATAAAAAGAGAGATCTTTTTATCAAGTCCTATTCTCTCCATTGCTTTGGCCAAAAAAAAGCCCCCCATGAAAAGAAAAATAATAGGATTACCGAAGGGGCCAAAAGCGGTCTTAGCATCAATGATTCCCATGATAACGGAGGCACTCACTCCAAATATTCCAGTTATAAAAAGGGGAAGAGAAGTTAAAATCCAGCCACAAATGACCCATATAAAAATGGCGAGAAATTTTTGTTGATTTGCCGCTATATCAAGGGGCAATTGCAACACTATGACAAATAGCACCGGCCCAATAAATATTCTTAATTTGGAAAATAGATTACTCATTACAAAATATTTATCGGCAATCCCGAGCTAACTTGTAAGGTACATAAGTATAAATAAATAAATAATTTCTATTGATGGTACGTCCGTTATTTGGATATTATTTCGAAATTAAAACCCAGGAGTAATTAATGAAATTGATTCTTATAGGCCTTGTCTTTCTTTTTTCTTGTAGTCTAATTACCAATAGATCTCCAGAAGATATTAAGGCCGATCAATTTTACAACTTGGGTAATGATAAAATTTTAGAAAAAGATTTTGAAAGTGCCCGCGACCTTTTTGCCAAGGCGGCAAAGCTTAGACCTCATGATGCCAAGATTGTCCAAAACTTGGGAATGACTTACATCTTTAAAAAAGATATCGACACTGCTATCAAATATTTAAAAAAGGCCATTACTATAGATGAGAACAATAGTGAAGCAAGAGGAAATCTCGCCTCAATTTATTTTGGGAGAGAAGACTTTGCCCAGGCAAAAATTCATTATCTTAAATTAATGGAAAACTCTAAATATAAAAAACATTACCAGGCCAATAATAATTTGGCCTATATCTATCAAAAAGAAGACAACGGACTTGAGGCCAGAAAGTATCTTATCGTACTGGCGAATAACAATAAGAATAATTGTTTAATTCACACTAAGATTGGAAAAATTGATTTGGAATTAAAAAATTATAAGAGGGCCTTAAAACATTTCAGCACTGCCATCGCTTCACCTTGCTATCTTAATCCCGAACCTCTTTATTTAAAAGGATTAATGTTTGATTACCTTCGAAGATATAGTGAGGCCAGAACAACTTATAAAGAGCTCACCACTAAATTCCCTACGACTATTTTCGCCTCATTCGCTCATGCTAGAATTGCCAAAATTACAGGAGAAAAGGATAGAAAACGTCTCTAAATAAGGATTCTTAACGTATTTACAATATGTTACTCCTTTTCTAAAAGTTTTACACTCCTTCTAGTTTCACCTGTATTATCCAGTATTTATCATTATAATGGCCGCATATGAAAAATTGGAAATTGCTACTTATATTTATCTTTTCACTATCTTCTTTTGCCGGGGAATTTAATGTTCTCACTTACAATGTTGCCGGTCTTCCCCAAATCATTGGCAAAAAAAATGGACAAAATGGGGAAGAAAAACACCCGTTAATTAGTCCTCTTTTAAATGATTATGACATTGTGCTTTTGCAAGAAGATTTCTCTTATCACGACCTTCTCGTTAGAAGTATTTATCATCCTTTTTTTAGCAAGCAAAAAAAGAGTGGATTTTTCAGACTAGGAGATGGACTCAATCGTCTCTCTCAATTTCCTTTTAATGGCCTTACCAGAGAAAAATGGAGCAAATGCTTTGGAATTTTCAGAAGTAGTTCTGGTAACGATTGCCTTACCCCAAAAGGATTTAGCATTGCCACTCATGAAATGGCCCCTGGTATTTTTGTCGATATTTATAATCACCACGGTGAGGCGGGAAATACTATAGGTGATTCTATCGCCATAAAAAAAAATATTAAGCAATTCATTGAATATATAAAAGACCACTCTGGTCACCGTGCTGTCATCCTCGCCGGAGACTTCAACCTACATGAGAATGATCCCATTGATAAAAAACATTTATCCAATATTTTAAATTCACTTGATCTAAAAGATACTTGCAAAGAACTGGAATGTGACAATTACAATCATATTGATAGAATCTTTTATCGTTCAGGCCATGGCATAGATCTTAGCGCACTCGAATGGGTTAATAATAATGAGTTGTTTAAAGATAAAAAAGGAAATAACCTTTCTGACCATCCCCCAATATCTGTTAGATTTAATTGGAAAAAAAGTGAAGTAGCAAAAAGAATAATCTCCCTTAGAGCTCTAAATAGTGGACTCTGTCTAGGCAGAGGGCAAGATAACAAAGCAGTTCAAGTAGATTGTAGTAACAAGGTCCAATTAGAAGTAATACCTACTAAAGATTATTCCATCAGCTTAATGGATGTTGAGACAAAGACATGTCTAGATATTATCAGAGGTAGCAAACGCAACAAAAGAGATTTAATTTTTGGCCCCTGTCATTTCAAAAGTCATCAAAGATTTTTTCTAGAGGACTTCAACTATGGAAAACTCCACTATCTAATAAATAGACATTCTAAAAAATGTTTAGATGTTTATAAAAATAATAAAAATGAAGGTGGCAGAATTGTCCAATTCAAATGTCACCAAGATGATAATCAATTGTGGGATATCTTAGAAAACAATCTATATTTTAAGAAATCCCTTTCATCTTCTCATAAATTTTAATTATGTCACGTTACCTACTTATGGCCTTGGGCCTGACTAGTCTGGCACTTGGTATCTTGGGATCAGTTTTACCTATTCTACCTACTACTCCCTTCATCCTACTGGCCGCTTACTTATTCTCAAAGAGTTCAGACAAGCTCTACAAATGGCTCATAAAAATCCCTAAATTTGGACAAGTTATTAGTGATTGGAATGAAAATGGAGTGGTAGGCCTTAATTCAAAACTTATCTGTGTCCTAAGCTTAATTCTGGTGGTGATCTATATTTCCTTTTTAACCGAATTCACCTTTTTTATAAAAACCTTTCTAACTCTGACTTTATTTTTGGCAGGGCTATTTGTAACCACCAGACCTAGTGGCGAAAAAAATATAAAGACTAAAATTTTATAACTGTCATTTTTTCAAGAGTCATATCATTCATAGTATGACCAATGCCCCCTACTCCGAGTCCGGACTTTTTATAACCACCAAAAGGCATCCAATCTACTCTGAAAGCACTATGATCATTTACCATAATCGTTAATCCTTCCATGTATTTAGTTACATATTCTGCAATAGAAAGATCATTAGTAAAAATGGATCCTTGAAAGGCAAAGTCCACAGAATTAGCTCTTTCTACGGCATCTTTAATATCATTATAAGGATAGATACAAACTACTGGCCCAAATACTTCACTAGTTGAAACTGTTGAGTGTATACTGGGATTATAAATTACCGTAGGTTCAAAGCAGGTATCAGAGATTTTATTTCCTCCGCAGAGAATTTCTCCGTCATCATCCACTGCCTCTTTCACCCATTGATCTACTCGATCTACATCTTTAGTGGATATTAAAGGGCCGACTTCTGTCGTTTCACTGGTAGGATCTCCTACTTTTAATTTTTTAACTCCCTCAACAAAATTTCTGATAAATTCTTTTTCGACATCCTCATGAATAAAAATTCGCTGAACAGACACACAGACCTGACCTGCGTGATAAAAACCACCCTTTAATAGAGATGGAATAGTCGTTTCAAGATTTGCCGTTTTATCGACAATTACTGGGGCCACACCCCCGTGTTCTAGGACACAGGTCGCACCAGGTGCAAGTTTTGATCTCAATCGCCATCCGACTGTCGCTGATCCAATAAAAGATAAAAAAGTAACTTTTGGATGAGAAACCATCTTTTCCGCCACCTCATTGGTACAAATGACCATTTGGCACCAAGCTTTATCTAATCCTGCTTCATAAAGTATTTCCACTAAGTTTTTACAGGAAACAGGAGTGCTGCTTGCCGGTTTTATAATCACAGGACAACCCACTGCAATGGCAGGAATCACTTGGTGAATAATTAAATTAAAAGGGTGATTAAATGCTGAAATTCCCAGTGCTACTCCTCGAGGTTCCTTTCTGGTCCAGGCCCTACGTCCATCCGAGCTGGGAGTAAGATTCATGGGGACCTCTGTTCCATGCATGTGGGCAAGCTCTTTAAGAGCAATTTTAATACCCTCTATTCCCCTTTCAATTTCCACTTTGGAATCCAGATAGGGTTTTCCACCCTCTTTTGCCGCATCCAAAATAAGATCTTCTTTACGCTCTTTTATAAGTTCAAGAGCTTTTTCTAAAATGCTCACTCTATTAAAAGGTTTAGGCCAATTGGGCCTATCTAAAAATACTTCATGTGCTCTTTCAATTTTAGCAAAGGCCTCTTCTTCAGTATTGTAATTTAGCTCTGCCATAGGTTTTTGATCAAAGGCGGTTAATACTTTTAATTTTTTCATCTAAGCCTCAAATTAATAAATTTTATTTTAAAATCCTCTCCTACCATATAAATACAAGGAACTAAAATAAGTACGAGGATAGTAGAGAAAAGAAGGCCATATCCTAAGGCCAAGGCCATAGGAATCATAAAGGGATCCGAACCTCCCATACCATAGGCCAAAGGAAGAAGTCCGATCACAGTAGTTACCGTAGTAATTAAAATGGCCCGCAATCGGTCGGCGCTTCCCTGAGAGATAATTTCTAAAATATTTTTATCCGGTTTTTCAAGTCTGAGTTTATTGAGATGATTTACTAGCACTAAGGAATCATTGACTACAATTCCGGCAAGTCCCACCACTCCTAAAATGGCCAAGAAACCTAAGGGTTCACCATGAAGAGCAAAAGAGATAACCACACCCACTAGTCCAAAGGGAATTGCCACTAACACATAAAGAGGCTGAGTAAAGGAGTTAAAAAGCATTATCAAAAGAAAATAAATCGCCACACCACTAATGATAAAAGTAACTCCCAGAGATTTTAAAGACTCACTAGTTTCTTCCGCCTCTCCACCAATATATAATCTAACCCCTGGATAATCCCTATTTCCCTTAAATTTTTTCTCAATTAAACTCATAACCTTAAGTGGAGTTGTTATACTTTTATTTACATCACCGGTTATAGAAAGTGCCCGTTCCCCATCGAAATGCTTAATTTCTTTAGTTCCTATACCTTCTTCAAATTTGGCAACTTTTCCAAGAGGTATTAATTTACCTCTTTCATTGGTGACTAATAAATTATTTAAATAACCTTCCTTAGCTCTGGCCCCTTCCTCTAAGAGAACTCTAAAATCAACATCCTCATCTTCATAACGAACATCAGTCACTACCAGGCCATCATAGGCCATACGAATAGTATCTGCTATTTGAGAGACATTTAAACCATATTGAGAAACTCGATAATGATCGAGAATAATTTGTATTTGTTTTTTTCCCATTTTATCATCGCGACTAAGATCAACTACTCCAGGAATAACATTTAAAGTCTTTTCTATATCATCTGCTAATCTATTTCTTGATTTATCATCAGATCCTATAACCCTTATCGCAATAGGCTTTCCGGTAGGAGGTCCCCCCTCGGCAACTCGATAAATTATTTTTTCATAGCCTAATAATTTACCGGTCTTTTTTCGAAGCTCAGCTATAATTTCTTCTACTGAGTGTATTCTTTCACCATATGGAACAAGATTTAATTCAACCGAGGCAAAATTCTCACCAGAAGTATATTTACTTCTTTGAGCAGTATGAAGTCCAATCCTAGTGACATAAGAATCAATATCTCTTTTTGACATCCCTTGAACAATTTCTTCAATTTCTTTTACTTTGTCACTATTTGCCTCAAGAGATGTTCCTGTAGGATGGTCTATAACAATAAATATCCTATTTGCAGTAGTCGTGGGGAATAAAATAATATCCATGTATTTATAAGCAAAAAACATAGTGGTAATAAATACAGCAAGAAAAACACCAATCGCCCGATATCGATATTTTAAAATTTTTGTTAAAAATTCAGAGAATTTCTTTCTATATTTTTTGAAACTTATCTCCGACTGAGTTTTTCCATTAGTATTTCTCAGTCCATGGACTAAATGGGCAGGTAATATCAAAAAGGCCTCTACCAGAGAGATCACCAAGGCAAAGGTAATAACCATGGGGATGACAAACATAAATTTCCCCATTAATCCTTTCATAAAAAACATAGGTGCAAAGGCCACAAGAGTTGTAAGTATAGTAGTCAAAACGGGGGCAGCGACTTCCATCAATCCATCTACTGCCGCATCTAATGGAGATTTCCCAAGTTCTTCAAAATGGCGGTAAATATTCTCAGAAATAATTATGGCATCATCGACAATTATACCAATGACGACTATCACGGCGGTCATTCCTATGGCATCCAAGGAGTGGCCAAAGACTTTCAGTAAAAACACCACTCCAAGAATGGTAATAGGAATTCCCATCGCCACCCAGAAAGAACTGCGAAAATTTAGAAAAAAACTTAAGACTATAACAACTAGAATTAGTCCCATGATTCCATTGCTTTTAACAATATTGAATCTATTTTTGACTGTACGAGACAAATCATCGGAAAAGGTAAATTTAACATTAGCAGGAAGATATTTCTCTTCTTCGGCCACTAACTCACGTATCCTATCAACCGTATCAACAATGTCGGCATTTTCTCCTTTTTGCACAACAAATGAAATCGCAGGTTTTCCATTCATTCGAGAGCGAATTTTTTCCTCTTTAAAGCCATCTTTGACATTGGCCAAGTTTTTAACCCTAAGATCAAAGCCTTCTAAATTGGCCTTTACAAGAACCTCTTTAACTTCTAATGGCCTTTTAAATTGGGATAGTGTTACCACACTCTTTTTATCCATATAGGAAGCAAAATGCCCACCACTTGACCTAACATTTCTAGTTCTAATGGCCTTTACAATATGTTCAAGAGGAACGTAATATTTTTTTATTTTATCAGGATCAACTTCTATTTTTATTTCCCGATCTCGCATGCCAAAACTATTAAGTCTTGAAACCCCTTTAATTCTTTTTAATTTTTTCTCAAAACCTTTTGCCAGTTCTCTTAATTCTCTATAGGGCACATCCCCATAAAGCCCCACTTCAATGATGGGAAACATTCCTGAATTTTCCTCATGAACATAAGGTTTTTTTTCAATTTCGACAGGAAGATCATTAACTCCATCTACGGCGCGCCTAATATCGCTTTTTACTTTTTCTTGATTGGAAATATCTGGGTCAATCCAAATTTGGATATAAGATTGATTTTCTTTAGAAATTGAGTGGAATTTTTTTATCCCTGTAACTGTTAATAATTCTCTTTCAATTTTATTAGTAACATTTATTTCAACATCTTCTGGGGAGGCCCCTGGAAAATAAGTTGTCACCTCCATACGTCCAAAATCGACTTTAGGATTAATATCTCTATTAATCGTATAATAGGAAAAAATCCCCATTATCATCAAAAGGATCATATTTAAGTTAGCTAAGGTAAGGTTTTTGGCAAAAAATCTTAGGATATTTTTCATTTTTAATCTTTTTTAACTAGGACCCACTCTTTTAATTTACCATAAATTTTGGAAAGCTCTGCTAAATTGCCTTCTAATCGCGTGACATACTGTGCCAGAGCAATTTCTGTAAAAACAATATCTCGCTCTGAAATTAAGACAATATCTAGCTCAGTTCTTCCATGAAAATATAGATCACTTTGAAACTTTAAGGCCTTATACGAGAGACGTCTTCTCTGGATACTCGATGTGATATTTTTTCTTATTATCTTTAATTTCCTTTTTTGGGCGACTTCTCTATATTTCAACTCATATCGAACTCCACTAATAGTGTATAAATTCTTGTTTTGTTCAATTCGCATTATGCTCTTATTTACTTCTTCCGGTTCAAATGTAAGAGGCATGAAAAGATTGATGGCCAATCCGTATACATACGATGGAGTTCCTATTATTCCTTCAAAAATATCTTGGGATTCCTTAGATATCTCACCAATACTTTTATAAGAGATATTCAATTTAATTTGGGGGATGAAACTATAATCAATTTTTCTCAAATTCTCATTTATTTTCAATTTTTCTTGTTTTAATTTTTCTAGAGAAAAATTATCTTCTGTATCTCCAAGCATATCCTTTTCAATCCGCAAATTATCAAACTTAAATGAATTTATCTCATTATCTTTAACTTGCCGATTTAGAAGACCTGATAGTCCCTCAATGTTATCTGCCAGGCCTATTTCTGCCCTTCTTACCGCCTGTTCTTGAGCAATGACATTCATTTTAGATTTATAAAGATCTACTTTTTCTAAAAGCCCAGCATTAACTCTTTTGACCACATTTTCTTTTCTTTTTACTGCTCTAACCTTTGCTTTTTTATGTAAGCTCATTAAAGTTTTATTTAATCTAGATAAATTATATAATTGAAAAAACTTTAATAAAAGGCCTTGGTTTTCTTTGTTCACCCTTGCCTGGGTTTCAGTTTCGGTAATTCTCGCCATTTTAAGTTCTTGATGAAAACTTTGACCAAAAAAGTTTTTCCCTAGGTCCTGACTGTAAGCGACCCCCTGATTTAATTGTATCAGCCACTTATGTAGAAAAAATTGATTATCAAAATTAAAGCTACCTCCCCAATTAAACTCTTTCTTTATCGAAAATTGGAATCTAGAGAAAGTCCCTTTGAATCGATCGATGGGACTTTGAAGAAAAAGATCGCTTTGCTGATTATTTTGATACCCACCTTCAACATCTAACCACCATGTTTTTGAGGCCCATAATTCTTCCCAGATTTGATTGGACCGCTTGACGTTTTGCTTGTTTGCCTTAAGAAAATAGTTTTGTGCTAAAAATTCCCGAACCAAACTCTGAACAGATGCTTGACAGGAAAAAGAAAAGATCACCCCTAAAAGAGATAATAATATTTTTTGTTTATATTTATTTAAATTAATCAAAAAAATAACCATACCGAGGGAATTTATCATTATAAATATAACAAAACTTATCTGGAAATACTAACAATCGGAGTTAATGATTCTATCGGTTAGCAGGGTATACCTGACTCTTACACTCGTCGGCCCTAACAGAACAATGATAGTGGTATCCTCAATAATTTTATTTTCTAATTCGGTCCAGAGAAAACCTTTCATTGAGGATCGATTTATCACATCCTGTCTGATCAATATTTTCATAATTTGATTTAGTCTAAGAACTCAGTCTTTAAATTTAATTGCACGAAGAGCTGCAATGGTAATCATCCTAAACCTAGCTATTAAGAAAAGGTACATTATCAATGATCATTACCTGATGTTTTTTATTTTTTGATTATTTAAACTTTTAAATTGTTGGCCTGCTTCTTTTTGCTAAAAGCTTCCTTGGCCCTATTTTCAAATTCAGGTAGAAGAGTAATATCAGATTTATTGAGATGTAGACGCAATTGTTTCATGAAACTATACGGCCAGCTTTTTTGGATAAAATTGACAACGAATGTAGGAATAAAACCACCAAAATCATTTAAAAAAGCAAGCTCAACAATTGTCTTGCCTCTTCCTTCGGGGCGAATAATTGAATATCCATCATAGGTGGTACCACGAACAGTTGATCCATCGGAAGGGTCTGATTTATGTTCTATTGATTTAATATCAACTGAAACTTTTAATTCCTCAACATCAAATGTACCTAGGTTTTTGACAATAAAGTCTCTATCTTTAAGCGGCCATGGAACATGATAACGGTAATAAACTGTAATATCCTCGACCGATTTTTTTTCTAGTACTTTAATTCCCTGCAAATCTGGAAGCCATTCTGGCTTTCTATATTCATCAGCAAGAACACTTAATACTTTTACAATATCATGGTTAAGTACTGCCTTAAAACGAATCGGAACAATCCCTGAATTATGCTTATAATTGAGTGCTCGAAAAACTGTAATACCATCTTTACTGGAAATTTCCTCCCAATCGATATCACGGAGTTTTGAGGCGTAGATGTCTGAACAAATAAAAAATAAACAAAATAAAAGCAGGTATTTTTTCATGATCATAACCTAAGCTTTCTTTTCCAAATTTTCAATGTAATACAGCATAATTTAATGCGCCACAAAACTGCTAAGTACCTGTATTTTTATCTATTTTGTGATGATCCTGTTCTCTTTTTTTTATTTCTTTTAGGCCCTCGAGTGGCATTTCCCTTTGCCTGAGGCTTCTGTAAAACTTTAACAGGTGCTCCATGATATGGATGAGTCTTATCAATTGGAACCTTAAATTTGATAAACTTTTCAATACCTTTTAAAAGCTTAACTTCACTTTGATCGCAAAATGAAATGGCAACGCCTTCACGTCCGGCCCTAGCAGTTCTTCCAATTCGATGAACATAACTTTCGGGCTGTTCTGGAAGGTTATAATTGATGACATGAGAAACATTAGGAATATCAATCCCTCGTGCTGCTATATCTGTGGCAATAAGAACTTTTATTTTTCCCGATCTAAAATCTCCAAGTGCACGCTCCCGGGCCCCCTGAGATTTATTTCCATGGATAGCGGCAGCAACGATAGAAACTCGTTCTAAATTTCTTACCACCTTATTGGCCCCATGTTTGGTTCTAGTAAAGACTAGAACACTTTTAAAGGCCGGATCTTTAAGTAAATCATTTAATAGTAAAGGTTTATGAGTTGCTTCAACTAAATTAATCGTTTGTTCTATTTTTTCAACTGTAGTCGCTTGAGGTGTTACCTCTACACGAACTGGATCTTTAAGTAGAGAAGTTGCAAGAGATGCTATATCTGCGGGCATAGTTGCAGAAAATAAAAGAGTTTGTTTGTTCTTTGGTAGTTTTGCAATAATCTTTTTAACATCCCTAAAAAACCCCATATCAAGCATGCGATCTGCCTCATCAAGAACAAACACTTCAAGTTGATCATAAATAACATGACCATCACTCATCAAATCAAGTAAACGCCCTGGGGTCGCGACTAAAATATCTACTCCTCTGGACATATTCTGAATTTGAGGACGATACCCTACTCCGCCAAAGACGACAGCACTAAAAATTTTCAGTCCCTTTCCATATACCTTTATATTTTGTTCTATTTGAGAGGCCAGTTCCCTGGTCGGGGTTAAGATTAGACAACGAACTCTCGCAGGCCTTACTTTCACCTTGTTATTTCCTAGGCGATTTAAAATTGGCAATGCAAATGCTGCCGTCTTTCCAGTACCAGTTTGCGCGATTCCCAAAAGATCTTTTCCCTTTAATAAGTGAGGAATTGACTGTGCTTGAATTGGCGTTGGGGTTGTGTAACCTTTCTCTTTGATTGCTGCTTGGATAGAAGGCATTAAATCCAAGGATTTGAATTCTGACATATTTTATATTCCTTTAGTATTGTTACTACCTAATCTAAACACCGGCAGTAGCAAGAAAATATAAAGTGTGTTCAGATCTCGGTATTTATCAACTATATAGACCTGAATGTCAAAAGGGGTATGAACAAATCACTTCATCATTTTGGTAAGGATACGATTTAATGAATTTGCAAAACGTTCTTTGTCTTTTAGGCCAAAGGCCTGTGGACCTCCGGTATCGACTCCACTATCGCGAAGGTCTTTCATGAAATCTCGCATAGAAAGGCGTTCTCGGACATTTTCAGCGGTATAGAGCTCTCCTCTAGGGTTAATGGCCGTAGCATCTTTTTCCACCACAAGGGCCGCTAGAGGAATGTCTGCGGTGATGACAAGATCTTTTTCACTGACGTTTTCAACGATGTAAAAATCAGCAATATCCGCACCTTTTTCTACTTGAATAGAAGAGATCAGTCCGCCTGGAGGAACCGCCATATAACTGTTGGCCACTAGGACCACTGGTACCTTTAATCTAAATGAGGCCTTAAAAATAACCTCTTTAACCATTTTTGGACACGCATCCGCATCTATCCATATTTTCATAAATCTCTAGTAACACATTGAAATTGTGATGTAAAAAGAATGTAAATTTAACTCCTAGATAAATAAATTATGGAAAAACTTTAAATATGTGCTAGCTTCGCTCTTCACACCAAAAGGAGTAGTGATGAATTCAAAAACAGTACCTGAATTCGGCAAACTTATATCTAATCAAAACTTACTCGATTACTTAAGTTCCGTTTCATTTAAAAGACCTACCCAGGTCCAAAACGATTGTATTCCCAAGTTGCTTGGAAAGGGCGATTTTACTGTTCAAGGACGTACTGGGAGTGGCAAAACCCTAGGTTATTTATTACCTATAATTGAGAAACTAAAAGAGCGTGAGCAAGAAAATGCTGAAGATCTGGTAGCATGTCCAAAAACTATCATCCTTCTACCTACGAGGGAATTGGCGCTACAAATATTTGGCGTTGCCAAGGGAGTTTCACACTTTGCAAAGCTTAGAATTAGAAAACTTGTTGGAGGAGATAAAGGCCGATCTTTAAACAGTCTTTATAACTCTCAAATTGATATTCTAGTTACCACGCCTGATCGCTGTCTAAGAGCATTTAAAAACAAAGAACTATCAGCTGATTCCATGAATTACCTGGTCTTTGATGAGGCCGATCAACTGCTTGAACCTTCGTTTAAAAAAACAGTTTGGGAAATTGCCAAAACTGTTAGCAATCCCGATATGCAAGTTTTCTTAATAAGTGCATCACGCCCAGTTGATTTTCCAACAATTATTGAAGAATCCTTTCCTGGAAGGAAGTTTGAGGTAATTGGAAAAGGGGAAGAAAATGTACTTAATCATAAAGTTTCGACTTATAATCTTTCGCTAGAAAACGATGACAAATTTATTTATGTTAAAAGTTTTGTAAAAAAACAAAACAAAAGAAATGGACTTATTTTTGCAGGAAATAAAGCACGTGCTCAAAAAGTTTATGAAATCTTAGAAGAGACAGGCCAAGAAAAGCTCTTCGTATTGCATAAAGACCTCGATATAAAAGAGCGAGTAGCAGTCGTAGATAAATTTCGCAAGAACGGTGGAACCCTTGTGGCCACAGATATTTTTGCCAGGGGAATTGATATCACCCATCTGCAATGGGTTTTAAACTTTGATATTCCTTCCGAGGCAGATTACTATCTACACAGGAGTGGAAGAGTTGGTAGGGCCGGAAGATCAGGAGATGTTTTTAACTTTATCACATCTAAAGATGGGCACAGACAGAGAAGGATTAATGAGGAACTCCTAATTCAAGGACGGAGCGACCTTAAAATACCTTCTAAAATAACTAAAAGAAGATAAAATGAATCCAAATGCTCAACGCTGTTCATTTGCTATTATTTCCCATCCTGATGCGGGAAAAACAACTATGACAGAGAAGCTGCTCTGGTTTGGTCGAGTTGTTAGAGATACTGGGATGGTAAAATCCAAACAAGGAAACTATGCCAAATCAGATTGGATGGAAATAGAAAAAGAAAGAGGGATTTCGATTACCTCTTCTGTAATGTCTTTCCCCTACCGTGATCGGGCCATGCACCTACTAGATACCCCCGGACATAAAGACTTTTCCGAAGATACTTATAGGACCTTAACTGCTGTTGAATCGGTTCTTATGATGATTGATTCGGCCAAAGGGGTTGAAGCACAAACCATAAAACTTATGGAAGTTTGCCGTATGCGTGACACTCCAATTGTGACGTTTATGAATAAATTTGATCGTGATTCACTGGACCCATTTGAATTAATTGATAACCTCGAAACGATCCTAAATATTCAATGCGTACCCATGACCTGGCCAATTGGCGATGGAACCCGTTTTAAAGGCGTCTATAACATAAAAGAAAAAACTATTACTTCTTTTGCCAATAGTAAAAATGACCCTACAAATCCTGATATCATTGATGCCAAAGACTTAGAGGCAGGACATGTTAAAGATTTTATAAACGATGAAGATGTTTTAAATAAACTTATAGAAGACATTGAAATGGTTAAGGAGCTTATCTCACCATTTTGTGAAGATGAATTTCTTGCAGGAATTCAAACTCCAGTATTCTTTGGAAGTGCTTTAAATAACTTTGGAGTTCAAGATACTCTCGAGGCGATCGCAAATCTATGCCCAGGACCTGCCCACAGAGAAGCGAAGACCTTTCCTTATGATGAACAGTCTCCGGTAAAAATTATTCATCCCGAAGATAAACAATTCTCAGGATTCATTTTTAAGATCCAGGCCAATATGGATAAAAGACATCGGGACCGTATTGCTTTTATGAGAGTGTGTTCAGGTAAGTTTGAAAGAGGACAAAAGATTTTTCATACCAGGACTGAAAAAGATATCAAAATATCAACACCTTTAATTTTTCAAGCACAAGATAGAGAGATTACCGAATTTGCACTTCCTGGAGACATCATAGGTCTTCATGATACTGGTAAATATCAAATTGGCGATACCTTCACAGAAGGCGAAAAAATTGTCTTTACTGGAATTCCAAATTTTGTCCCTGAAATTTTTAAAAAGGTTCTATTAAAAGACCCTCTAAAAGGTAAACAGCTCGATAAGGGTTTGCAGCAACTATCTGAAGAAGGAGCTGTACAACTCTTTAGAAGACATACCACACCTGATAAAATCCTTGGTGCCGTTGGTGCCCTACAGTTTGAAGTAGTACAACATCGCCTTGAAAATGAGTATGGTGTCAGGGGTTCTTACGATAATTTTCCATTTATAGGAATGAGATGGATTAAATTTGCAAATGATCATGATCAAAAAACTTTTATCCAAGATAACGGCAGTAATATCATGTACGATAATAAAAATAGGATTTGTTTTTCTGTCAGATCGGATTGGGACTTAAAACTTGTCATAGAAAAAAACCCAAACGTCCAATTTTTTAAAAATTCGGATTACAGATAATTTAGAATCTAATTACCGATGCTCCCCAAGTAAAACCACCTCCAAAGGCGGCCATGGCAACAAGCATTCCCGGTTTTAAAACACCAGTCTTAATAGCTTGGTCCATTCCAAGAGGAATGGTAGCTGCTGTAGTATTTCCAAACTCTTGAATAGTGTTAAAAACCTTCTCTTCTGGAATATTTAAAACTTCTGCAACTTTATTATTAATTCTTAAGTTTGCTTGATGAAATAAAAACAAATCTACATCATCCAAACTAAAACCTGATTTTTTTAAACTCTCTACTAAAATTTCAGACATTCTTTTAACAGCATGAACGAACACTAGTTTTCCGTTCATTTGAGCATAGTGTAGCCCTTTATCTAGAATTTCTTTTGAGATTCTCTCTTTTCCTAAGGCCGAGCCAGGGGCCGGTGTCCAGAGTTCCTTAGCAAAATTTCCATCCGCCCTAAGTTCTGTGTGAAAAATACCTGAATCCTTAGTGGCAGTTAGTACTACCGCTCCGGCCCCATCCCCAAATAAAACGGAAATAGCTCTGCCATTTGGTGTTTTATCTAATCCTTTAGAATGAACTTCTGCTCCTACTAATAAAATATTTTTATATTGTCCTGATTTAATATAAACATCGGCCATACTCAGGCCATAAATAAAGCCCGTACACTGTTGACGAATATCAATGGCAGGGATTTTTGAAATACCCAGTTTTTGTTGTAAAAAACATGCAGTCCCTGGAAATTCATGATCGGGACTAATAGTTGCAAAAATAATCATGTCTAATTGATCGGCCGACATATCCGCTGCCTTTAAGGCCTTCAAAGATGCCTGGAGTGCCAGATCAGAAGTACATTCATCCTCCACCCAATGTCTTTTTTCAATACCAGATCGTTGAACAATCCAATCATGGGATGTATCCATCATTTCTTCTAAATCAAAATTTGTGTAAGACTTGGGTGGTACATAAGAACCAACTCCAATAATTTTGCTTGATAACGCCATAAAACTATCCATCTTAAAAATGTAAAAATGATTCTTTGTATCAAAGATGAGGCTGATAAGGTACCTTTTTCAGGCCTGCCAACAATAAATTTTTATTTTTTTTTAAGATAGGCCAAAAACTCTAAGATATTGATATAACAGCTTTTACAGAGAATCTATAACTTCTTTTAAAAGCGCCTGGGCCTCAATTGCAACTGGCCCTAAATTTTCATTTTCTACTGCCTGCATGGACGCCATGGGATCGACCGCTGAAATTTCCACAACTCCATTTTCATCTTTTTGTTGAACAATGACATTACAAGGCAACATGGCACCTATTTTGTCTTCACTTTGTAGCGCCTGATAGGCCAACTTAGGATTACATGCTCCCAGGATTTTATAATTATAAAAATCAATATCCAACTTTTTTTTAAGCATTGCTTTTAAATCTATTACAGTAAGTATTCCAAAACCATTTCCCTTAAGTTGTTCGGTGACTCGTGCAACTGCCTCATCAAATATGGTTTCAAGGTTTTTTGTAAAATAATAGCTCATGCTAAAGACCCTCCGGCCAATTAATTTATTTAACCTTTTTTAATATTAATCATCTCACCATTATATTCGACTTTATCTCCCACTCTTACCTTGTATCTCTTCCTCATTTCAACCACCCCATTCACCTGGACTAGGCCTTCTGAAATAGATATCTTCGCCTCTCCTCCGGTGCCCACTAAATGCAATGCCTTGAGAAGTTTAAAAAGTTCTATATATTCTGTTGAGAGTTCAAATTCGTTCATGAATGTGTTTCCTTTTTACATTGCCTAACAAACTTATCATAATGTAGCAGCTACAATTAGCACACCAAAGATTTTAAATTTAAAAACTACAAATTTATTTTTTAATCCCTATTTTCCTCCTATGTTTCTAATTCCATAGTATCAAGCCTTTCAAATACTATTTGAAATAATTTGCTAGTTCCTTTTTCTAATTGGGTTACTCGTTCATTCAAATCTTTTTCTAGCAGTAAAAAGCTTCTAAATTTGGTGAATATTCTCATTATTGAAATATTGACTTGAATGGCCCTTTTGAGATTTAGGTACGTCGCTTCCTTCACGTACCTACTTTTACCTAGTTTTAATCACGTCGCTTGACTTAATGCGCAAGTAGTACTAAAAAAGTGCATGACTTATAAAATCCCAGTACAACCTGAAAACTCGTTCCGCATAACCCTTGAGCTTGAGACACCAGCGGTGCGTTTAGATAACGCTCTCTTTGATGCTCTTAAAAAACAAAATGAAAATGAAAGCTTAAGCCGAATTTCTAAAGGTAACTTAAAAAAATTATTTACTGAAAAGAAAGTTTTAATCAAAGGCCAGATTGCAAAAGCAAAATCTTCCATCAATAGCGGTATTACCTATATCGATATTCTGCTTTAATAGGAACTTGTGAAAAAAGACGAGCAAAAATTAGGGATATTACCCTTAGAAAACAACCCTTTTAATTGGTTCCCTGGCCATATGTTAACGGCCATCAAAGAAATAAAAAAAAATATTAAGCTAGTAGATATTATTGTTGAAGTTAGAGATGCTCGCGTACCTATGGCATCAGGAAATAAAGAAATTTATTATAATTCTGGCGAGAAACCCTACTTAATTGTATTTAACAAAACAAACTTGGCCAATCCTAAAGCAGTCAAGCTTTGGCAGGATTGGTTCACTGAACAAAAAGAATCATTCATCTTTATCAATGCTTTGGATAAAAAATCCATTAAAGCTATCATTAAACGTTCTAAAGAAATTCTTCATGCCCATCGCTTAAAATCAAATGGAACTGCCTCTGCAAAAGAGAAAATGAGTATGATGGTCTTAGGGCTACCAAATACTGGAAAATCGACAATTATTAATAAACTCTCCAATAGGAATGCAACAAAAGCTGCTGCTACTCCCGGCCAAACGAAAATAAAACTATGGGTTAAGGCAGATAAAGATCTCAATATACTTGATACTCCAGGTGTTATGCCACCGATGGTTCATCAGCAAATCCATAGTATGTGGTTATCAGCAATACATGCCATTCCTGATCATATTATCACTCCAGACTACTCTGCCTGCTTTATTGTTGAACATTTACTAAAAGAGCGTTCAACAGCATTTAAGGAGTATTATAAATTTGAATCTCTAGACATTGATTTCACCACCGCCGTTGAGCATATTGGCAAACGAAGAGGTTGCCTTCGCTCAGGTGGCGGTTATGATTATGACCATATCTACAAGATAATACTTAATGATTTCAGAAATGGATATTTAGGTCTGACAAGCTTTGAACTACCTCCAGCAAAATAACTTAGTAACTTCCTTCTTAAAAAGTGATTGACGGTTCTCTTAACTCATTTTGGTGGAGGTGGTGAAAACCACCTAAGAACCCGTAATCCTTAATTTTGCAAATTTAAAAAACTACAAGTCACTACAAATTTATTTTTTCAGACCTATTCTTTTCCGCTTTTTAGGTAATATAGGGATTTCACTTTCTAAAATATTTATTTTTTCAAAAACTATACGAAAAACCCTTTTCATTTCATTTGAATCGCTTTCTAATTTTGCTATTTTCTCTGAAAGAGAATCATCGGATAATAAGATCCTACGCATTTTTGTAAATATCCTCATTATTGAAATATTAACTTGAATGGCCTTTTCACTATTTAAAACACTAGAAAGCATAGCAACCCCATTTTCTGAAAAAACAAACGGCATTTTTCTACGACCTCCACGACCAGCTTTTGATATCCCAAATTGGGATATCAAAGACTCATACTCCTCCTTTGTTATTTGAAACATAAAATCATCTGGGAATCGCTGGATATTTCGTTTTACATTCCGATTAATAATCCTCGTTTCTACCTCATATAGTTCTGCCAGATCACTGTCTAGCATCACCTTTCGGCCTCGAATCATATAGATCATAGATTCAATCATTTTTGGGGTGATTTTTTGCATAAAAAGAAAATATCAAAAATCGAAATTAAATGTCATGAGACTATTTAATATTTTTCATTCATGAAATTTTGGTGGAGGTGGTGAAGATTTCCTAAGGTTTTGTTTTCATTCATTATGCAAATTTTAAAAACTACAAGTCACTACAAATTAGAAATTAAATTGCGTCAAAGTGGTTAAGCAAAATAATCTTTTACAAGAACTCATAAAAATATAAAGGAGATTGCTCTAGTTTTTGCGTTTGTAAATGTTTTTGCTTAAAATGTAGTTATGAAAATATTTATATTAATTTTATTGTTATGTAGCACTGATGTTTATGCCAAAAAAGTTTCTTGTTTTGTCAGAGGCAAAGTGAATAAAAAAGGAAAAATGGTAATTGCTGGTGCTACAACTCCTGCCCTTGTAGAAATGCTTGAAAAAAAAGGATTTGAAGTTAAATTCATTTTACCAGAGCAAAACTATCAACTAGACGATGTAAAAAGATTTCATAATGAGCTTAAAGTTTTATTTAAAGAAGTAAAAAAAGTTGATTCACTTGCAACTTTATTTAAAAAAAGAGATTTTTGGAATAAAGTTCCTTTTTTAAAAACAATGAGAAAAATTATTACTCAAAATTTGGCCTATATGAGGTGTGATAATATTATATTACCTGGTGGATCAGATGTGGCCAAAGAATTTTATCAATTTAGTGATAGCAATGTTGGAAATTTTGAAACAGGAAAAATAAATTATTTAGAAGATATGGGATATTTTATTTCTATTGATTTTGCGCTGCAAAAGAAAGTGCCTGTTTTTGGATTTTGTAGAGGTCATCAAGCTGTTAATGTCTTTTTTGGTGGAACACTTGGTAAATTTTCAAAAATGAGCAAAGGAAAAAGAACTATTAAGCTCGGAGGGGCACCATCTAGGTTTTCAAATATCTTCTACCCTAAAGAATCAAAAAATAAGTTATTATTTGCTCACTCTTTTTATGTAAAGCGTCCACCCAAGATTGGTAAGACAACGGCCTTTTACTATAATAAGCGAGATAAAATAAATGTAAGCTCGCTTTATGAATTACCTCAGTATCAAATGTATACTACACAAGGTCATCCTGAAGGAGTAAGAGTTTCAAAAGTTTTAGGTCTTTTTATGATGAGAACTGATTTTAGTAAAAAATTATTTAATTCATTTTTAGATATTAAGAAGAGATAGAGAGAAAATCTAAGTTATTACAAATTTTATCTTCTTTTTTCAACATCAATGTAAGATATCTTCTGTCACTAAACTTATAAAGAAACAGTCTTTGTTTTGTAAAAGTACCGGAGTTAATATGAAGTTTATGAAGGGGCTCCAATGAAGATTATATTTAAATATGTTCGTAAATTCTAATTATATTTCTGAAATATTGGTGGAGGAATAATTCTAAGAATCCGTAATCCTTAATTTTGCAAATTTTAAAAACTACAAATGACTACATTTTCATTTTTTCAGGCCTATTCTTTTACGTCTCTTTGGAAGAACAGGAGCATCGTTTTCAAGTTTATCCAGCCTTTCAAATACAACCCTAAACAGCTTATCTGTCCCTTTCTCTAATTTTCCCATTCGATCCGTTAATGACTCTTCTGAAAGTAATAGCTTTCTCATTTTTATGAATATCCTAACAATAGAAATATTAACTTGTATTGCTTTCGAACTCTTTAGAACGCTGGAAAGCATCGTTACACCTTGTTCTGTAAAGGCGAAAGGTGGAATTCTAAGCCCCATTTTCTCTTTATTGGAGGTGCCAAATTGGTACCTCCAATTTTCCAATTCTTCTTTAGTTAATTCGTACATAAAGTCATGAGGAAACCGTTCAATATTTCTGCGAACTGCTCTTTTAAGTGCCTTGGTTTCTACTTCATAGAGTTTTGCTAAATCGCTATCCAGCATTACCTTTTGACCTCTAATAATATAGATCATTGACTCAATTATTTTGGGAGTTATTTTTTCCATTAATAGGGATTATCAAAAGGCAAAATAAAAAGTCTTGAGATAATTTCATCTATTTCACTTTTGAAAAATTTTGGTGGAGGTGAGGGTTCTGATTTTTTAAATTATTTCAATGAGCTGAAGTTTTTTAGAAACACCTGAGTTACAGGGCTGAACCTACATGTGTGCGTACAATTATGTGCCTGCCTTTGTTGGCCCAGGTCCAGATAGTATCCCACACTGATCTCTTGAAGCATCCTTGGAGTTAGGATGCTAATTTTTTTCCACCGGAATTCTCCTAAACAAAGCTAGTCTATTTTTAGGATGAAGCGGTCTTCAGTGTTATAACTGAGCATTTCCTACAGACGCTAGCAAGGAGTTATCAAGTTGATTCAAAAAATGAAGGATATAAAAAAAGGACAACTCTATAAGAATAAGACCTTTAAGTTTCAAGCAGAGGTAACCCAGTTAAGTATTGTGAAATCCATGGTTGTTGTGGGGTATGAGTACATTGAAAAAACTGATCTTTTTGAAATTCGCCGGTACAGTGAATCCTCCCAGGATTTTTTCCTGGAAAATTTTAAACCTCTAAAAAGGCCTGCCTGATTTATCTACAAACTTTATCAAAAAAATTTATTCTTCCTTGATTATCCGTTGATATAAAATAAAATATTTATTTCTCATAACCCCCTCATAAATTTCCTAAATAAAACTAATCGATTTTTTGGTTAAAACGCCTTCAGATGTTAAGATTAAAAAGAATCCTACCCGAAAGATATTACGGATAATAAAAAGATATGGAGCATCTATTGTTTAGGTTAATGGTTATTTCGATATTTCTTGCTTTTTCCTTCTCGGCCAAAGTTAATGCCTTTCCCGTCATGAAAGATTCATACTTAAGAATGAACGGTAGAGATATAGCAAGACTAAATACATACATGATGAAAAACCTTGACTATTATTTAAAGCAAAAAAAAGAATATATCAACTACGACCCCCATGCAGTGGCATATGCAGCAAAGCTAATAGAAAGAATCCTATTAAAAAGTGGTGTGGACCTAGAGGGAGATGAAAAACCAGATTATATGCAACATTGGGATCTTGTTAAAGGTTTTAAAACGGATAAACTTTTATCTTACCTAGTTAACATGATCAATTTAGGATCAATACACGCCAACAGGCTCCATCAATCTGTCACCCACCCACCTAGAAGACCAAGGGGTGGGCAGGTTGCTGCTGCCGATTCCCCTATTTATAGTAGGGTATTTCCGTTAATTACGGTAAAGGATAAAAAGACAGGAAAAGATATAGCAGCTTTTGAAAAGAACCCTGCGGAAACTCCTTACGAAAAATATGTGAGGGTCAAAAAAGTCCTACACTGGCTAAACCCAATAGTATATTTACTGTGTAAGCCACTCGGACTTGATATTTACTACAGACTTGGACTTCCCACCAAATATACATTCCTGCTAAATAAAAAAGCCATAAAACCACTCATCAGTGATGGAGTCTTTAGAAACCCCAATTTTAAACTAGAAGTCCAAAATAAAGGTAAAATACCTAGCCGGAATGAAAACTGGGAAACCACAGTTACAGTTAATTATCTATTTTCCAGGGAAACAGTTACTGCTCATCAAGATATGCTCAACGCTATGGGTATCCCTTCCTTTCGCTCACCAGTGTTCACTCAATTAGAAAAAATAGCAGGAACATGTGTAGAACTTTATGGTGAGGAAAATTTAAAAAAACTGAAGAGAGATATTTCTAAATTGAACACTCCTACGCAATTAAGAAAATTTATTGAGGACAATATTAAAGGTCTAGATAGAGGAGTACCCTTTGACCCGGGTAAACTCAAAAAGGCCCTGGAAAAGGAAATACCTGAGATCGCTGGGCTTATCAAAACAGGGGAAGATGTCTGCGGTATATACTCAGGAATTGTGGATTTAGTAAACAACCCTACTCCTATAGGAATTGCTGAGTTTACGGCAAAAACTCTGGTGGGGCTTGGAACCGAATTTGCTGACGCGACTGCAGCAGCTTTAAAGGATAAACCCAAGCATACTGTTGCCATTGAAAAACTCCATTACGCCGGAAAATCCTGCTATTATTTCGTCACCAAACAAAGAGGGGATAGAAAAGAGCAGCAGGAAGGGTTTAAAAAATTTGGAGAGGTCCAGAAAAAGCTCGCTGATGAGTTAGAAAAATACTTACCAAAATTCCAAGTATTGCTTGAAGGAGTGGCTGAATCAGTAAAAGATCCAAAACTTAAAAAAGAGTTTGATAAGCTGATTGCACAAGGAGCCTGTGGACTATACGAAAAAGCTCTTCAGACGATGGCAAAATTTTAAATTTTTAAAAGGAAGGATTTTTAATTTCAAAAAAAGAGGAAAATCAGTATGACAAACCATGCAAAAATAGTTCTAGGTTTTATTTTTTTTATTGAACTTTTTACTCCTGTAATCGCCAAGGAAGAATTTCAAATGTCTCCAAGTTTTCAAAAATATATGTTGAGTGGCAGAGAAAGATTTCAGGAAATAATAAAGAATTTAAAGAAAAACAAGGGATCAACCATTATCGACCAGAGAAAAGGTACTCTTATTTCAATTATTACATCTGGGGTGGGTATCAAATTAAACGGTTCAGGAGAAGAGTGTTATCATGACTGGGGAAAGGAAGCTAGGTATAATACATACCAAAGAAGTTGTCCCCGAGTCTCACCAACCCCCATTTTTAACTTAAATTATAAGATTCTGAATGCGGCCTATAACCAATTTCCAATAGCTTATAAAAATGTAGGAACCTACATTCAAAGGCATTATAACAACCAAGCAGTTTCCTTGTTTCAGGGAACCTATCATAATTCTCCATCTTCAATAATATTTGTTGGTTTTACTATAGCCAAAGATAAAGAAGTAGTACTGCTTTTTGAAGGTAGAACCCGTCAAGGTGATAACACTATTGAGCAATCTGAATGCAGTGTAAAATATAATTGGCTAAAGGGAAACCTCAAAGTGAGCTTTAAACGAAAAGAAAGAGTTACCGGAGTAAAATGTAAGTTTTCACCTTGGTAAAAATCCTTTCGTGAAGTCACCTTTCTCACCTATTCAAATCTATTCCTAATCCCCCCCTTATTATTATTACTATTAGGAATAGTGGCCCAAGAACCTAAATCTCCAAAAAAATAAATTTTTATTTTATCACCTCCTAATTCGATCTATAAGCCTTTGTTTGGGGTATTTTTTTTGCGAAACAATAAAAGTGACATTTTAATAGACCCTATCCAAAAACAAATTCAATCTTGGACCTTAAATTTAAATTACCATTATTTAGTTTCTTAAACCGCACTCGATTTAACATTCAATCTTAAACTTAATTTATTTAGGTTGAGCTGAATTATTTTATTTCCTGACTCTTACAGGTAGGTTTTTGTGGTAGAATAGAATAAAAGATAAAAGCGTGGAGTGGAGGTGAGTTATGAAAAAAATAAAGTTGATACTCTTTTTAGGATTTGGATTACTTGCGAGTTTAAGTTGGATTCCCTCTTCTTTGGCAGGAAAAGGTGCTGGAGTAGGAAATTGTGATGTTTGGCTTCAAGAAATGGGTCAAAGAAGAAATCTCTATGATAAATGCGATGCGAGCTTAAAATATCTTCGGGGTGATAAAATTCAGGTTGATGGTTCGCTTAAATCTTCCCCGGGAGGAGCTGCAAATAAACTTTTCTTGATCTACGATATAAGAAATGTTTCCGTAATGATGAATATAGGGGGTAAGCAATTTAACTTTAAGGCAGGTCCTGGATTTACAATAAGATATCGGGTGAGAGACGCCAAGACAAACTTTGTGGAAATCTATATTAAATTTAACAACCGTTTTGTTGGGCCCACTGGAATCGAGGCAGGAATGCATCTTGTTATTGAAGGAGTTGCAACTAAGTAGTATACTCTTAAATTACCAATAACTTACATTTAGGGGCAAAAAAATGAATACCAGATTTTTAGTTTATATTTTTTGTTTAGGGATTGTAGGGGCTGAATTTTGTCACGCATCAAACCCTTTGATTGGAAAAAAATGTAAATTCCAAATATTTAGCGAGTTTCATATGGAAACGGAAGGTCGTCCTATGGTTTCAACCTTTCCTTATACTAAAAAAGATATTCAATTAATGGATAAAATAATTAAGCAATATTGCAAGGTACCCTTAAATAAATGTCATAAGGAAATCCTGATTGCTAAAAAGAAAGGACGTTCTAAAATTGTATGGACCTACGACGCCAAAGCAGGAAGTAAAATAAAAGACCTTAGATGCTTTAGAGAATTCCAGATTTACAATATGGAATCATCAGTATCTTGTGCTGTCCAAATTCAGGACACAAGATCCATGCAAAGTTTTTTCTTTAACTATGAGATTCCCGAATTAAAAGGTTCTGATTTTGAAGGATGTCTTAAAGCTAAGAAAGCATGTCAAAAAAGATTACAATTAATAAAAAGAAATAAACCTGATGGAGGTCATTTTTGTTCTAAAAATACAGGTCATTTTACACATATATTTAAATAATATTTCAACTGGTTCTGTTCCAAAAAATCACCCACTCAATCATATTTGGAGAATTTTATTAAAAAATAGGAAATTCTCCAGTGTTAAAGAATGTCTTCTTATAAATTTGCAAAATCATAGTTCTCTCCTTCTGTTAGGTCCCACCAGATGGTTACTTTTCGACATAAAAATCCCAGCCTAGATTACCCAGTAAAATTGGCCTGATTCCACCTCTTATCACCAATTAGAGAAGGAAAATCCGTAACCTAGGCCTTGTACCCTCCTAAAAAGTTCTTTTCTGACGCTTCAATTTTTATCTATTATCAGATATCAAAATTAACAACTAGTTCTTCCCCAACTTACAAAAAATCTATTTTAAATTTTTTAATATGATATAAACTGCTATAATTTTTTCGGGTCTGAAACTACTTAGAAGGGTGATGCAGTCCTTCAATGTTTCATCAGGAAGTCTTGCCCGATTTTCTAGGTAATCCTGAAAATCCTCATACTTGTAACCGTATCCAGAAATTACCTTAAATATCCACCTATCTGTTAGGCCCATGCGACCATTTTCAAGGTGATTGATGGTAGCGTCTGAGGTTCCAATAATTTTTGCGGCCTTTCTCATGGATAGGCCTCTAGACTCACGCATAAATTTGAGAATTCGGCACTCTTTGGTGATCTTTTTAATGTTTGATCTTCTAATTTTTTCCTTCACGTTTTTCTCCGTTTAAAAAGGGTTAAAAACGCTCTAAAACAAAAGAACTCACTACGCAGAGTAGTCCAGTGATTCTGGCCCATTAGGGCCTGAAACCACGCTTGCGTAGTGATGGTTAAATACAGATTTAAAAAAAATAGCCAGAAGGTAGCCAAAAAATAGCCAACGGGGGAAATGAGAGGACATTTCCCGACATGCGCAATTTATTGAAAGTTGGATAACTGCTTGAAACTTCTAGGTTTAAAAGTTTAATGATTTTAAAATGTTACTGTGTTTTATCTTCGAAAAGGGTACCCCACCACGAAATTTCGTGGTGGGCGATCTGAACTGCTAGACGAACTCTGTGATGCGGAACCGTATGTTCCTATTATAATTACTCATTTCTACAATAAGCCTATTGAGAACAGCGGACTTTTGCGGAATCTCTACTTAGAAAAAGACCTTTCTAGCTGTGAAATCCACAAGAAAACGAATTG
>Ga0164315_10000290_pt1 | contig 33239 bp, 36 predicted proteins | sample GuaBasSedimGuay6_FD_113737 | JGI IMG/M metagenome (GOLD analysis project Ga0164315, IMG submission 113737) | Subseafloor sediment microbial communities from Guaymas Basin, Gulf of California, Mexico - Guay6, Core 4569-2, 0-3 cm | ecosystem: Environmental > Aquatic > Marine > Hydrothermal vents... | reverse complement strand
GTCTAACGCTCTGATGGCGTGAATGCCTTGATGCTGAGCGCGTGAATATCGGTCTGTAGCAGGTCGCGAAGCGCATCATAAATCATCTGGTGGCGTTGTACGCGGTTTTTTCCGTCAAATGCTGCCGATACGATTGTGACATCGAAATGACCTTTGCCGTCTTTGGCCCCCGCATGACCTGCATGCAGGTGGCTCTGGTCCTTGACCAGCAGCTCTGTCGGCGCGAACTGTGTCTCAAGCTCCTGGCGGATCAGGTCCGGCCGATCCTGGCTCACGGCAACACTTTCTTGAATGGTTTAACAATCACTTTGGCGTAAACGCCGGCCTTGACGTACGGATCAAGGTCCGCCCATGCCTGGGCATCCTCCAGCGACGGAAAATCGACGACAACCAGGCTACCACTGAAACCGGCGGCGCCCGGGTCCTCGGCGTCAATGGCCGGGTGCGGGCCCGCGATAAGCAATCTACCCTCGTCGACGAGCGCTTTTAGTCTTGCCACGTGCGCTTCACGTGACTTTCCCCGCAGCTCCAGGCTGTTATCCACATCCTGACTGATGACGGCGTACCACATGGTTAGCTCTCCGTTTCCTGGGATGGTGCCTCATTTTTTTGTGCGGCATAGGTTAGCCAGATGCTCTGGATAACGACAAAGACCAGCGTGATGCCCAGCATGCCAAACAGCTTGAACTTTACCCAAAAAGCCTCGCTGAAGTTGTAGGCGACATACAAATTGACGCTGCCCACGAAAATGAAAAACACAACCCAGATCTGGTTAAGGCGAATCCACTGTTCAGCAGCCAGTTCTGCGGCGTTGCCGAGCATTCTTTGCACAAACGTTTTCTCCCCGATCCACTGGCTGCCGAGGAAGGCGATGGCGGCCGCCCAGTTCAGAACCGTTGGTTTCCAATAAAGAAATGTCGGATTCCTGAAGATTACCGTCGCGCCGCCCAGTATCAGTACCAGCACGGTCGATGCCGCGTAAATCTTGTTGAGCTTCTTCGTCATCAACCACTGCACCAGCAACCCGATGGGCATCACTATCATCAGGGCGCCCGTCGCGAAGAAAATGTCCTTATAAAAGTACGCGGCGATGAAAATGACTATAGGGATGTAGTCGATCAGTAATTGCATGGGTATTTCGCTTCTGGCGCTGGCCACAGGGTGCCGCATGATAACGTAAATGGCTGCCTGATCGAAACGGCTAAAGTAGTTCAGCAGCGCCGGGAATGTGCCGCTACAATCCGCGCATGGCAAGGCTCGTAGAAATCCATCCGACCAATCCCCAGCCGCGGCTCATCGCCGAGGTGGTCGCGACCATTCGCAACGGCGGGCTGATCGCGTACCCAACGGATTCCAGCTATGCGTTTGGCTGTCATATCGGCGACAGGCGCGCCATGGACCGGATTCGCCGGATTCGGGAAACCGACAAAAACCACAATTTCACGCTGGTTTGTACGGATTTATCGGAGATCAGCCTGTACGCAAAGGTGGATAACTGGGCCTACCGGCTGTTGAAGTCTCTTACACCGGGACCTTACACATTCATCCTGCAGGCGACCCGGGAGGTACCCAAACGACTGCAGAACCCGAAACGCCGCACGATCGGCCTGCGTGTGCCGGATCACCAGATAGTGCATGACATGCTCGGGTCGCTTGGTGAGCCCATCATGAGTTCTACGTTGTTGTTGCCTGGAGATGACCTGCCATTAACCGATGTGTACGAGATTGAGGAGCGTATCGGCAACCAGATTGAGATGATTGTCGATGGAGGTCCCACTGGCGTGGAGCCCACGACGGTCATTGACTTGTCCGGAGGCAGCATCGAAGTTCTGCGACAGGGGCTTGGCGATGTCAGTTCCCTGGCCAGATAAAGTCGAATACAAAGACGATCACAATCTCTCTGTCGGTAAGCAAGCGAAGTACGCTAAAATACGCCGTCCCTGCATTGGAAAATCATGAAACCTGAACTCACAGTAGTCACCAGCAAAGACGCGCCCAAGCCAGAAGGGCACGAGGAGCAGGGGCCGGCACAAGGTGAGATGCCCTTCGCGGTCGTCGATGGCGAGCCCGTAACGCAGCTTCCGCAAGACTTATATATACCGCCGTATGCGCTGCAGGTATTCCTGGAGGCATTCGAGGGGCCGCTCGATCTGTTGCTCTATCTTATTCGCCGACAGAATATCGATGTTCTCGATATTCCGATCGCAGAGATAACCAAACAATACGTCGAATACATCGACATGATGACTGAGCTGCAGCTGGAGCTCGCCGGTGAATACCTGCTGATGGCCGCCATGCTTGCAGAGATCAAGTCACGCATGTTGTTGCCACGTCCGGAAAAGGAAGAAGAAGAGGAAGATGATCCAAGAGCAGAGCTCGTACGGCGTTTGCAGGAGTACGAACGATTCAAGAAAGCCGCAGAGGATCTGAGTGACTTGCCACGCCTGGAACGCGATGTTCATGTGGCCGATGTCGAAGCGCCGGAACGAAAAATAGTCACAACCAAGATGCCGGATGTGACACTAAAGGAATTGCTGCTGTCATTTCACGATGTTCTTAAACGAGCGGAAATGTTTTCCAATCTGCACCTGCAGCGCGAGCCGCTCTCCGTAAGGCAGCGGATGTCAGAAATTCTGTCACGCATCGAAGCAAAAAAATTCGCGACATTCTCGGATCTGTTCGACGCCGAAGAAGGGCGCATGGGCGTCGCAGTGACCTTCATCGCGATACTGGAACTGTTGCGTGAGTCAACAATTGAGGTAGTGCAGGCGGAGGCGTTTGCTCCCTTGCATGTTCGGGTGTCGACATCCGTTCGGCTGGTTGCCGACGAGGGTGAGAACCTGTGAGTCGTCACCAGTACAATAATCTAATGAATAAGAGAGACCGATCCTAAATGGACGACAACGAGATCAAATATTTTATTGAGTCAGCGCTGCTGGCGGCTGGACGGCCGCTGAGTATCGATCAGTTACAACACCTGTTCGCCGACGACTCGCAGCCGGAGAAATCACAGTTGCGACAGGCGATCAGCAGCCTGCTGGATGACTACGCCGATCGTGGCATGACAATCACTGAAGTCGCCTCCGGTTTTCGCCTGCAACTCAAGCTTGAAATGGCGGATCGACTACAAAAATTGTGGGAAGAAAGGCCGCCGCGCTATTCACGGGCGTTGTTTGAAACGCTGGCATTGATAGCTTACCGGCAGCCAATGACACGCGGCGAGATCGAAGAAATTCGCGGCGTTGCGGTGAGCACCAACATTATCCGTTCGTTGCTCGAGCGCGAGTGGGTCAGGGTAGTTGGACATCGTGATGTGCCAGGACGGCCGGCAATGTTTGGCACCACAAAGATGTTTCTCGATTATTTTAATCTGAAGAAGCTTGATGATCTGCCTCCCCTGGCTGATTTGTCCGATTGGGAGAGCTTACGGGTGCAACTCAATCTGCCCGCTGTGGAAGAGGACGAAGAGCCGGAGCCAGCTATACCGGTGCCTGACTTGCCGGTGCTTTACCCTGAGGATGAGGACGGTGATGATGCGGCCGGTGAAGATGGGGCTGAGGTTGCTGAAATTGAAGTTGAGGCTGTGGCTGCAATCGCGAGCGAAGATAGTACGAGTGATGAACCGCGTGCTGTCGTGGAAGACATCCCGGACATAGAGGCCGCATTGTCGGCTGAAGGTAACCTGGAGCCGATTGAAGCGACTGAGTGGCCGGAACCGGGTGAGGATCAAACCGTCATCCAGGCGATTGACGAAGACGAAAACGAAGATGAAGAGCCAGACTCCGACGAGGAGCAAGAGGACGATCGACAAGAAACAGATTCCTCAGCGACCAACGCTCGGTAGCAGAACTGATGGCTGAACGTGTGCAAAAAGTGCTGGCCGCTGCAGGCCATGGGTCACGGCGCGAAATAGAGGGCTGGATCAAAGAAGGTCGACTCGCTATTGATGGCCGCGCGGCCGAGCTGGGTGACACCGTGTCCGGACAGGAGCGATTCACGCTCGATGGACGTCCATTGCGTGTACGCAGCGCGCGACAAAGCCACGAACACATCATTTATCACAAGCCAGGTGACGAGATTACGAGTCGCTCTGATCCTGAGGGGCGACGGGTTGTCTTCGAGTCATTACCGGAGCTTACGGGCGCTCGCTGGATAGCAGTCGGACGACTGGACCTGACGACGACTGGTTTGTTGCTGTTTACCACCGATGGCGAGCTGGCAAACGCCCTGATGCACCCCTCGTCGCAAATGGTGCGTCGTTATGCGGTCCGCGTGCATGGCAATCCCACACGCTCTGAATTGGTGAAATTAAAGAAGGGCATCATGCTGGACGATGGCATGGCCGCGTTTGACACCGTCGTATCGACCGGTGGTGACGGCGCCAATCGCTGGTTTACGGTGACACTCAAGGAAGGGCGAAATCGTGAAGTCCGGCGCATGTGGGAAGCGCTTGGCTACAAGGTCAGCCGCCTGATGCGTATCGGCTATGGCCCGATAGAATTGCCAAGAAAGCTGCGGCGGGGCAAACATATGCCGCTGACGTCCGCGCAGGTCAGACTCATCTATAAAGAGGCTGGCTTGCGTTCGCCGGTACATGAAAACCGCCCGCGACGAAAAAGTAATTTCAAGAAGAAGAAAAATGCCTATAAAAACAAGAGATAATAGCTGTTACTTAATCTAATTTATTACTGGGCGTCGATGCTCTGCCCGGTCACTCCCAGGCTCTCGGGTCCGAGCAGGTAGACATACGTTGGCATGATATCTTGCGGCGTTTTCAAAGCATCCCGATCTTCTGCCGGATAGGCAGCAAGGCGCATTTTTGTACGGGTCGCGCCAGGATTGATGCAATTGACCTTTAAGGACGTGTGCTCGTTTTCTGCCGCAAGCATCTGCGCAAGGCTCTCGGTACCAAATTTCGAGACGGAATAGGCGCCCCAGAATGGTTTGCCAACCCGTCCGACGCCGCTACTGGTGAATATGATGGACGGGTCTGCAGATTTTCTGAGCAGTGGCAGCAGTACCTGGGTGAGCACAAACGGCGCCGTTAAATTGATATGCAGAACACGTTGCCACTCAACGACATCATATTGCTCAATCGACAGCCGCTCTCCCAGTATGCCGGCATTGTGTACCAGCCCATCCAGGCGCCCGAATTCCTCTTCAATAATGCTCGCAAGCGATGAATACGCCTGACTGTCGGCCGTCGCCAGATCCAGGATCGCAATTGAGGGTCGCGGTGCGTTTTCGAGCGCCTCGATTTCGTCGTACACGGCTTCAAGCTTTTTTGTGTCTTTGCCGTGCAGAATGACCTGTGCACCAAGGCCGGCGATGTGGCAGGCAAGGGCCTTGCCAATGCCATCGCTGGCGCCAGTAACGAGAATAATGCGGTCTTTGAGTATGTCTGCCGGATAGGCATAGGATTTCGGGTCAACGGTCAATTGGCTGGTCCTTGTGCTTTGTTTTGGCTTGTTGCTGGTGTGTTACTGCAAGAGTTTGTCGCTGGCGTCTTCGTCGTTGTCATTGCCAGGTTCAACCATCGTGCGTGGTAGCGATTCCAGCGGCTCAAGTTGTTCCAGGTCTTTTTTCGGCCGAATGCCAAGTTCGACGAATTTGCGTGCTCCCGGCAAAACCTTTCTCTCGAGAGAACCAACTGCACGATTGTAGTTATCAACGCTGCTGGCGAGTTGTTTGCCGACTTTGTTCATATGGCCGACAAAAGTAGTAAGGCGTCCGTAAAGGTCTTCAGCAAGTTTGCGAATTTCCTCTGCGTTGCCTGCCAGTGCGAGTTGTCGCCAGCCATAGGCCACGGCTTTCAGCAACGCCACGAAGCTGGTTGGTGTCGCCAGGATGATCTGGTTTGCGAGCGCATATTCAATGAGATCAGGGTCCTCGCCCAGGGCTGCACTGAGAAACTGGTCGCCGGGGATAAACAGGATGACGAATTCGGGGCTATTCGAAAACTGCTCCCAATAAGTCTTGCTGGCCAGTTTCCTGATGTGTTCCCGGACATTGCGTGCATGCCGCTCCAGCCCGAGTTTTACTTGTGCATCGTCTGTCGCTTCGACTGCCTGCAGGTAGGCATCCAATGGTGTTTTGACATCAACCACCAGCTCGCGCTGGTCCGGCATGCGAACAATCATGTCAGGACGAATAATCTTGTCGTCCGATGTCGTGTGCACCTGCTCCTGAAAATCACAATGCTCAACCATGCCCGCCAGTTCGACCAGGCGACGCAGGGTGATTTCTCCCCAGCGGCCTCGAACTTCCGGTCGTCGTAGTGCTTTGACGAGATTTTGCGTCTCCTGCGTCAGTGACTGCTGGCTGATTTGCATGGCTTCCAGCTGTGACTTGATACCGCCGTAGGCTTCGCTGCGGGATTTTTCCAAATCTGAAATCTGCTTTTGCGACTGTTGCAAAGCGTCCCTGATCGGTTTCACCAGGTTTTCGACCGCCTGCTCGCGGTTGCCAAGCTCACGTTTGGCGCGTTCCTGTTGTGCACCAAGATTCTGCTCTGCCAGGCGCAGGAATGTCTCGCTGTTCGCTTTCAGGGACTGGTTCGCCATCTCTGAAAATTCAGTCGCCAGCTTGCTTCGCGCGACCTCGAATGCCGAATCCCGCTCCATCTGCAGCGTATCCTGATCTTTTACACTGGTCTCGAGTAGTTTGATGTACTCCTGCAGGTGTCGTTGTTTGCTACGTGATACCAGCCAGCTGATCAACGCGCCCAGCAGCAAGCCCGCAAGCAGCGCAGGGCCACCAATCTCTATCCACAACGGGTTTATTTCAATCGTCTGCATCAGGTGTCCAGATTAAACCCTTTTAACAACATTTTGGTGAGTTCCGCGGTATCTGCGGCAATATGGTCGGCAGCCCAAGTCTGCGGATCGTCCTCATTAATATACCCATACTCGACGGCGATGGTCGCCATGCCGGCAGCGCGGCCCGCTTCAATATCCCGGGCGGCATCGCCAACATATACCGTTCGCGCCGGCGCGATGCCGGTTTGCTCGCTCGCCAGTAACAAAGGAGCAGGATGCGGTTTGCGCTGCTCCAGGGTGTCGCCGCTGATGGCGCAAGCTGCGCGCAGGCTGAGACCGAGGCCAGCCAGTAGCGGATCGGTCATTCTGGCGGGCTTGTTGGTCACAATACCCCATGGGCACTGGTCTGCATCAAGCAGATCCAGCAGTTCGGCAAGACCGGGGAAGAGTGTCGAATGAACACACACCGACGCCTGGTAAAGCTCCAGGTATTGCAATCGTAAACGCTCGTGATTTGTCGCGTCAGCGTCAGGAAACGCCAGGTGAATCAGGCCGGCAGCACCATTTGATACCTGCGCCCGAGCGGCTGCATAAGGAAGTGGCACCTGGCCTTCCGTTCTTTGCAGGTCATCCAGTACCGCGACCATGTCCGGCGCTGTATCCACCAGCGTACCGTCCAGGTCAAATAGTACAGCGTCGAAAGTGGTCGTTCGCGTGTCGCTCATGTGTCGTCAGCACGCCGAAAATACATCAGGTAATTCACGTCGAGGTTTTCACCAAGCGAATATTCCCGCGTCACCGGGTTGTAGTGCATGCCGATGCTGTCTTGCAGCTCCAGGCCTGCGTGTCGTGCCCAGGCTTCCAGCTCAGAGGGACGGATAAATTTCGCATATTCATGTGTGCCGGCGGGCAACAGGCGCAGCACGTATTCAGCGCCGACGATCGCGAACATGAATGATTTTGGATTGCGATTGATGGTCGAAAAGAAAATGTGGCCACCCGGCTTTACCAACTCGGCACACGCAGCGATCACAGTTTGCGGGGAGGGCACATGCTCGAGCATCTCAAGACAGGTGACGACATCGTATTGCCCGCTCCGTTCTTCTGCCAATTCTTCTGCCGTTGAGCGCAGGTAATCAACATCTGTGCCTGACTCGGCCTGGTGCAGGCGAGCGACCGCGAGCGGACCCTCCGCCATATCAATCCCGGTTACTTTAGCGCCGGCTTTCGCCATCGATTCAGCGAGGATGCCGCCGCCACAACCGATATCGACTGCCTTGCTGCCGGACAATGTGGCACGTTGCCGAATAAAATCGAGGCGTAACGGGTTAATTTCATGCAGGGCACCAAATTCACCTGCCGGATCCCACCAGCGCGACGCCAGGGCATCGAATTTCGCGATTTCAGCCTGGTCGACATTGGCTTGCGTAGCGTTCATGTAGATTTCGTCTCTTTGCCGTTGTGCAGGCGGCTCCGCCATTCGGACGCCCGTTGTAGCAATTCATTTTCGTCTATGCGGGTAAGGTTGCCGTCTTCAACCTGGTGGCGTCCGGCGACCCAGACATCACTCACCTGGTTTGCATTCGCCGTGTACACAACCTGCGAAACCGGATCGTATACCGGTTGACTGTTTATGTGTCGCAAATCGATGCAGGTCAGATCAGCCCACTTTCCAGGCTCTATGCTACCAATACTGTCAGCCAGCCCGAGGGCAATGGCACCATTCAGGGTTGCCATACGCAGTGCATCCGCAGCCGGCAACGCAGACGCATCGTTAGCGCGGGCCTTGGCAAGCAGTGCAGCAGTGCGCATTTCACCCAGCATATCGAGCACATTATTACTGGCCGCACCATCTGTGCCCAATGCGACGTTGATGCCCGCCTTTTGCATGGTTGCGACTTCGGCAATGCCACTGGCAAGTTTCAGGTTGGAGCGCGGACAATGCGCGACGGAAACGCCGGCGTCGGCAAACTGGCTGATTTCATCCTCTGTGAGATGCACAGCGTGCACCGCCAACAATGAAGAATTCACCAGGCCATGCTCTTGCAGACGATCAAAAGGGCGCTTGCCGGTCTCTTTTATTGCGTCTGCGATTTCCTGTGCGGTCTCGTGCAGATGTATCTGTACTGGCGAATCGAGCTGATCTGCAAGCACCCGCAGCTCATTAAATGACTCATCAGACACGGTGCCGGTCGAATGTGGCGCGAAGCAGCTCGAGATCAGGGCGTGGTTGGCGTAGCGGTCATGCACCTCTTCGGCGCCTTTGCGCATGCAATCGGCTGCATTTTCGGCCCATGGTGTGGTGAATTCGATTATCGGTGTGCCGACCATCGCCCGCATCTGCATCTCGACTGCCGATTCTGCGACGATTCCGGGATAGAAGTACTGATCGCTAAAGCAGGTACAGCCCGAACGGAGCATTTCCGCGATCGCGAGGCGCGTCCCATCGCGCACCATTTCGGCACTGACCCAGCGTGTCTCGACCGGCCAGATGCCCTCGCGAAGCCAGCGTTCAAGCGGCATATCGTCAGCCAGGCCACGAAAAAGCGTCATCGCTGCGTGTGTATGCGCGTTCACCAGGCCAGGTATCAGGACATGCCCCGGCCGCTCGATAAGCGTGCTCGGCTCATAACGATCCCGGGCATCGGCCGCGGGCAGGATTTCGGTGATTCGACCGTCGTTAACCACAACGGCATGTTCGGTCAATACGAGATCGTGGGGCTCAACCGGAACACACCAGTCGGCCAGTATCAGGGTGTCGCAATGCTGCATTTTGTCTGCTTTTTCAGGTGGGGACAGGGGTCAGATGTGGGTGCCAGTATAACGATCAAAAGGCGCTCTGCTAAGGGTCATCATTTTATGAACAAAACACCGGGAAAGCATGCTGTTATGCGGCTTGCTGTGATATTATTATGCCCTTGGTTTGACGCTGTCTGGCGCTCGTTTCAAGTTCCGGAAAACTGGAAGTTTTTCCTCAAAAGCACCCAACTATCTTAAATGCGATTCCGCTTATCTGAACGGAAACGCACTGGCATTGTGAGTTTGTATGTCTGAAGTCGCACAGGAAATTCTGTCTGTAAGTCTCGAAGACGAGATGCAGCAGTCGTACCTGGATTACGCAATGAGCGTCATTGTCGGCCGGGCCTTGCCCGACGTCCGCGATGGCCTGAAGCCTGTGCACCGGCGCGTCCTGCACGCCATGAACGTGCTCAACAATGACTACAACAAGCCCTACAAGAAGTCGGCGCGTGTGGTCGGCGACGTCATCGGTAAGTACCATCCGCACGGCGATTCAGCGGTCTACGACACGATTGTGCGCATGGCACAGCCATTTTCAATGCGTTACATGCTGGTTGACGGGCAAGGTAACTTCGGTTCCGTCGACGGTGATGCCCCGGCGGCAATGCGTTACACAGAAGTGCGCATGTCGCGCATTGCGCATGAGATCCTGGCGGACCTGGATAAGGAAACCGTCGATTTCGTAGAAAATTACGATGGTTCGGAGTCCGAGCCGTCGGTAATGCCGACCAAAGTGCCCAATCTGCTGGTGAATGGCTCCTCCGGTATCGCCGTTGGCATGGCGACCAATATTCCGCCACACAACCTGAATGAAATTATCAGTGCCTGCCTGGCCCTTATTGAAAATCCGGCGATTGATGTGCCGGGTCTCATGCAGCATGTGCCGGGCCCGGATTTTCCGACCGCAGGCATCATCAACGGTGCTCTGGGCATATATTCGGCTTATAAAACCGGTCGCGGTCGCGTTCACATGCGCGGCAGAACCAATATTGAGCCTGTCGGCAAGAGTGGCAAAGAAGCCATTATCGTTACGGAACTGCCATACCAGGTAAACAAAGCCCGGCTCATCGAGAAAATTGCAGATCTCGTGCGTGAGAAACGTATTGAGGGAATTACCGAGCTCCGGGACGAATCCGACAAAGACGGCATGCGTATTGTTATTGAGCTGCGTAAAGGCGAATTGAGCGATGTTGTGCTGAATAACCTCTACAAGCAGACCTCGCTGCAGAGTGTTTTCGGCATCAACATGGTGGCATTGATCGAGGGACAGCCGAAACTGCTGAATCTCAAGCAAATCCTGGAAGCGTTTCTTACCCATCGTCGGGAGATAGTGACCCGGCGCACGATTTTCGAGCTGCGCAAGGCTCGTGATCGCGCCCATGTGCTGGAAGGACAGGCTGTCGCGCTGGCAAATATCGACGAGGTTATTGCGCTCATCAAGGCTTCGCCGTCTCCGGCTGAGGCTAAAACTGCTTTGATTGCGAAAAGCTGGCCGCCTGGTGCTGTCATGGACATGCTCAAAAAGGCCGGTTCAACGGATACGCGTCCTGATGCGCTCGAAGAGGGATATGGTCTGGTCGATGACGAATACCGGCTTTCGGTAGTTCAGGCGCAGGCAATTCTTGATCTCAGGCTGCATCGTTTGACGGGTCTTGAGCAAGATAAAATATATAAAGAATACAAAGAGTTATTGGTTAAAATTAAAGAATTATCTAGCATACTCACGGATCCCGATGAGCTGGTCCGGGTCATCCAGCAAGAGCTGGCCGAGATTCGTGATGCCTATGGCGATGAGCGACGCACGGAGATCAACCAGGATCACAGTGATCTGCAGGCCGAAGACCTGATTCCCGAGGAAGAGGTTGTCGTGACACTGTCGCATGGTGGTTATGCCAAAGCGCAGCCGATTGATGTGTACCAGGCGCAGCGACGCGGTGGTCGTGGTCGCTCGGCAGCGAAAGTCAAAGATGAAGATTTCATCGACAAGCTGTTTGTCGCCAACACGCATGACACCATCCTGTGTTTCTCCAGTCGCGGCAAGATGTACTGGCTCAAGGTATATCGCGTGCCACAGGCAAGTCGTGGTTCACGTGGTAAGCCTATTGTTAATTTGCTGCCGCTCGAAGAGGGCGAACGCATCAACGCGATCTTGCCGATCCGTGAATTTGATGCTGAAAGTTTCGTCTTCATGGCAACCAGTAATGGCACCGTCAAAAAGACGCCGCTGAGCCTGTTTTCGCGGCCACGGTCCAGCGGCATTATTGCTATCGATCTGCGTAACGGTGACAAACTGGTGGATGTTGCGATTACGAATGGCAACCAGGAAATCATGCTGGTTGCCAGTCATGGCAAGGCGATACGCTTTGCAGACAAAGACGTGCGGGCGATGGGCCGTGGTGCTGCCGGCGTTCGTGGCATCAAGTTGCCGGTCGGGCATGAGGTCATCGCATTGACGATTGTTGGCGAGGGCATGCTTCTGTCAGCGACTGAGCGCGGCTTTGGCAAGCGCACCGCAATTGATGAATTTCCGGTCCAGGGTCGCGGTGGTCAGGGCGTCATCGCGATTCAGACTACCGAACGCAATGGTCGTACCGTCGGTGCTATCCAGGTTCGGGATGAAGACGAAGTCATGCTCATCAGTTCCAGCGGCACCCTGGTGCGAACACCGGTAAGCGATATTTCTATCATCGGGCGGAATACCCAGGGCGTTACGCTGATTCGCGTTGAAGCAGGGCAGCGACTTGTCGGGCTTGCCCGCATCGAATCGATCGAGGACGTTGACGAGTAACATAAAGTGCAACACTCGAGCGATAAAACCTCCTGCCCAGATTCTGACCTTCCAACTATTCCTCTCAACAGGACGATTGAGTAATGTCTCGCGTTTTTAATTTTAGTGCCGGCCCTGCCGCCATTCCTGATTCCGTACTCGCCACAGTGCGCGACGATATACCAGATTGGAACAACACCGGATCGTCGGTGATGGAGGTTAGCCACCGCAGCAAGGAATTTGTTGCCGTTGCTGCAAAGGCCGAACAAGACCTGCGTGATCTTCTGGGTGTGCCGGATAACTACAGCGTCCTCTTTACCCAGGGCGGGGCAACATTGCAGTTTGCAATGGCGCCATTGAATTTATCGGCAGAAGGGCAGACGGTTGACTACGTGCAGACTGGTACCTGGTCGAAAAAAGCGATAGGCGAAGCACGGCATTATTGCAATGTAAATGTTGTCGCGGATAGTGCCGATGAAAACTTCACTTACGTGCCGCCGCAGGAAGAATGGCAACGCAGTGAAGACGCCGCCTATTTACATTACACACCGAACGAAACAATTGCGGGCGTAGAGTTTTCATTCATTCCGGATGTTGGTGATACGCCGCTTGTTGCGGACATGTCGAGCACAATTTTGTCGCGGCCGATTGATGTGAGTCGATTCGGTGTTATTTACGCCGGAGCACAAAAGAATATTGGCCCCGCAGGAATTACTCTGGTCATCGTGCGTAACGACCTGTTGTCGAAAGCCCGCGCATCAACGCCCAGTTTGCTGAAATATTCGGTGTATGCGGAATCCGGTTCAATGACCAACACGCCGCCCGTTTTCTCCTGGTACGTAGCGGGACTGGTGTTTGCATACCTGAAGGAACGGGGCGGACTGGATGTGATGGCTGAGATCAACGAACGCAAAGCGAGCAAGCTTTACGCAGCCATCGATGATTCGGATTTCTATTCCAACCCGGTGCGTAAGGACAGTCGTTCCTGGATGAACGTTACTTTCATCCTGAAAGATGCAGAGCTTGACGGTAAATTCCTGAGCGAATCAGTCGCGGCGGGATTAACCGGTCTTAAAGGACATCGATCAGTGGGTGGCATGCGAGCATCGATTTATAACGCCATGCCGGAAGCAGGCATCGATGCACTTATTAGTTTCATGCGCGACTTTGAGAGCGCCAATGCGTAGAAAGGGTTACGATTCCGCCAATGTTTAAAGTACTTACACTGAACAATATCGCCGTTGAAGGTCTTCGTCGCCTGCCGCGCGAACACTACGAAACCGGTTCCGGGATCGCCAATCCGGATGCAGTGATCCTGCGCTCCTTTAATCTGCATGATATGGACATACCGGAGTCTGTGGTGGCGATTGGCCGCGCGGGTGCTGGCGTTAACAATATTCCGGTAGAGGCGATGAGCGCCCGTGGCGTACCGGTCTTTAATGCGCCGGGCGCCAATGCGAATGCTGTCAAAGAACTGGCTGTCGCCGGTATGTTGATTGCGGCGAGAAACATATGCAACGGGCGCGACTATGTGAAAGGTCTCGACTTGAAAGGCGATAAGCTTGGAGCTGCAGTTGAGGCTGGCAAGAAGCAGTTTGTCGGATTCGAGATTCCAGGGCGCACACTCGGTGTTATCGGGCTTGGTGCAATTGGTGTAGAGATAGCCAACGTTGCGTTGTCGCTCGGCATGAAGGTCGTCGGTTTTGATCCGCAAATAACAGTGCGCCGTGCCTGGCAGCTTTCCTCGGGCGTGCAACAGGTGGATACGCTGGATCGACTTTTCAAAGAATCGGATTTCGTCACGGCCCATGTTCCATTGATCGATGCAACACGTGGCATGATCAACGCGGACCGGATAGCGCTAATGCGGGACGGCGGTGTTTTGATCAATTTTGCGCGCGGTGGAATAGTTGACGATGACGCAGCGCTTGCCGCATTGAACAGCGGTAAATTGCATGCTTACGTTAGTGATTTCCCAACACCGGAACTGATTGCGCACCCGAAAGTCACTGCCTTGCCACATCTTGGTGCATCGACGTCGGAGGCGGAGCAAAACTGCGCCGTCATGGTCGCGGAGAATGTTAAAGACTACCTGGAAAACGGCAATGTCCGATTCTCGGTAAACTTCCCGGAAACGTTTATTCCGCGCAATGGCGAATACAGAATCACGGTTGCCAATGCGAACGTACCGAATATGGTCGGCCAGATTTCGACCTGCCTGGCCGATGCAGGCCTTAATATTGCGGATCTTCTCAATAAATCATTCGGTGGCCTGGCTTACACAATCGTCGACCTGGACGGGCCGGTACCGGATGAGACTATTGCGTCGCTAAGCAAGATTGATGGCGTTTTGGCATTGCGTAATCTGGGCAAACCGATATCGTAGCTTGCTGCACCAGTAATCATCGAAGGTGAAAGATTGGCCAAAGAATCGAAAAAAGACGCATCACCCATTGACCTGGCTGCAATGCGCAAGCGCATTGATGATGTGGATTGCCAGATCCAGGCGCTGATCAACGAGCGCGCACGGTTTGCCCAGGCTGTCGGTGTGTCGAAAGGACCTATGGCGGGAGCGGTGGACTATTACCGTCCTGAGCGCGAGGCAGAAGTGCTGCGCGCGGTTCTCGAAAGAAATGAAGGCCCATTGCGCGACGAAGAAATGTTACGCCTCTTTCGTGAAATCATGTCGGCATGCCTTGCTCAGCAGGAGCCGTTGAAAGTCGGTTATCTCGGTCCGGAGGGCACCTTCACGCAAACCGCTGTATACAAACATTTCGGTCATTCTGTACGCGGCTTGCCGTATTCCACGATCGACGAAGTTTTCCAGGAAGTAGAAAGCGGTGCGGCTGATTTCGGTGTTGTACCAATCGAAAATTCCACTGAGGGATCCGTCAATCACACACTGGACATGTTTCTGACCTCGCCGCTAAAGATCGGCGGCGAAATTGAAATGCGTATCGAGCAGCACTTGCTCGGTTGCATGAAGGGGCTGGATTCGATCGAACGTATCTGTGCGCATGAGCAATCACTCGCACAATGCCGTGGTTGGTTACGGGAATATTTGCCACATGTTGAATTAGTCGGTGTTGCCAGCAACGCGACCGGCGCAAGGCGCGCGCGGGACGAGGCGGGCACTGCCGCTATTGGTGGTGATGCGGCGGCCGAGGTGTATGGCCTCGAAATAATGGTCAACAACATCGAAGATCGCTCCGACAATTCAACGCGGTTTCTGGTCATTGGTCAAAATTTGCTGACCGCGAGCGGCGAAGACAAAACCACCATTCTTGTTTCAACGTCAGGTACAGGCGGTGCTGGCATTCTGCATACGCTCTTGCAACCTTTTGCGGCCAACGGTGTAAGCATGACGCGTATTGAGTCACGTCCTTCACGCCGTAAAAACTGGGACTACGTGTTTTTTATCGACCTCGAGGGTCATGCCGAGGAGCCGCCATTGAAAAAAGCATTGGCCGAGCTTGAGAAAAATAGCTCCTTGTTTCGCCTGATTGGCGCCTACCCCAAAGCGGTTAACTAGCGGCGCGTTCTGCAGTTTTATGCACTATGTCGTCGAGCCTTCCGATCTAGCCAGCGGCGCAGTTACGGTACCCGGCGACAAGTCGATTTCGCATCGCGCCCTGATTCTGGGCGGGATCGCAAATGGGCGCACTGAGATAAGCGGGTTTTTGCCCGGCGAAGATTGCCTGGCGACATTGGCCGCGCTTAAGGCGATGGGCGTGCACATTGATCGAACAGGCGATACCCGGGTAAGCATCGAAGGTGGTGATGGATTGCGTGCGCCGCCGGGACCTTTGGACATGGGCAATTCCGGAACGGCAATGCGCCTGTTTGCCGGGTTGTTGAGCGGCCAGTCATTCTTGTCTGAACTGATTGGCGATGCATCGCTTAGCCAGCGACCGATGACTCGCATCATCGAACCCCTGACCTCGATGGGCGCTCAGATCGAATCATCGGATGGCAAGCCGCCATTACGGATCAGCGGGCAGCGCACGCTGTCGGGAATCGCTTACCAGTTACCCGTCGCCAGCGCTCAAGTGAAGTCGGCGATTCTGCTTGCCGGACTTTACGCTGACGGCGAGGTAACAGTAATTGAGCCGGCAACCACGCGGGATCATACAGAGCGGATGTTGCGCACCATGGGCGTCGATATTAGAAGCGGTGAAACACAGATTGTCATGCCGGGCGGGCAATCACTGACGGGAACTGAAGTGAATGTGCCGGCAGACCTGTCTTCGGCTGCATTCATAATTCTCGCGACAATTATCGCCACGGATTGTGAGGTCACGCTGGTTGGCGTGGGCGTGAATCCAACACGTACCGGGGTCATCGACATCTTGCGGGACATGGGCGCTGACATCAGTCTCGATAATGTTCGGCTGTTTGGTGAGGAGCCCGTAGCGGATATCGTTGTACGCTCATCGGAGCTGCATGGAATTGAAGTCGATCCGGCCACGGTTTCGCTGGCGATCGACGAATTCCCGTTACTCTTCATCGCCGCCGCTATGGCGGCTGGCAAGACCTCTTTTACCGGAATCGGTGAGTTGCGCGTTAAAGAGAGTGACCGGATCGCAACAATGGCTGAAGGCTTGCGGGTGCTGGGCATAGAAGTGGATGAAACTCCGGACGGTGCCGTGGTCCATGGCGGTGTGATTTCGGGCGGTAGTGTAAAGAGTCATGGTGACCACCGTGTTGCAATGTCTTTCGCTGTGGCGGCAACCAGGGCCGGATGGCCAGTGCGCATCGCGGACACAGCAGCCGTAGACACCTCCTTTCCTGGCTTTGTCCAGTGTTTGCGTTCTCTGGGAGTCGGTATCAACAGTTTCACGGACGACGGCATCGGAGCTGCGCCATGAGCCTGACTGCGGCCAGTATTCCTGTAATAGCGATAGACGGCCCGAGTGGTTCCGGCAAAGGCACGATTGCGCGCCAGGTTGCAACGGCGCTTGGTTGGCACTTGCTGGACAGCGGGGCCCTGTACCGACTGGTTGCTGTGGCAGCTGCGGAATCCGGTCAAAGTGACGCTGCCGAGGCCGAATTGACCCGGATTGCCGCCGATCTGGAGGTCAGATTCGGCACAAATACGGCTGGTGAAGAGCAAATCTGGCTCTCCGGCCACGAAGTCAGCGGTCAGGTCAGGGCGGAGGAATGCGGCCTCATGGCCTCGAAAATTGCCGCCTTGCCGGACGTGCGGACGGCCCTTTTAGAGCTGCAGAGAGGGTTCCGCAAGGCCCCTGGCCTGGTGGCCGATGGCCGTGATATGGGCAGCATGGTTTTCCCCGATTCCGGGCTAAAAGTGTTCCTCACAGCCAGTGCCGAAGAGCGTGCGAAAAGGCGCCATAAGCAGTTGAAAGACAAGGGTATTGATGTTAGCCTGCCGGCCCTTTCGCGGGACATAGAGGATCGTGACAGGCGGGATTCCGAACGTAAGGTAGCCCCGTTACGACCGGCTGATGACGCCCGATTGCTGGACTCCAGTAATTTGACGATCGAAGAGGTCACCCAAACCGTTTTGGATTGGGCGAACGAACTCAATATTGTGACGTGATTTCATACGAATCAGAAAGGAAGCTCTGATTCTTTTTTTATAACCATCGGCCAAAAGGTATTGGTGAGATGATTGGGTGAGGATCTAACGATTCTCTTGGTTTAAATCTAATGTCTGAAAGTTTTGCTGAGTTATTTGAAGAAAGTTTTGCCAGTCAACAATTAAAATCCGGTGCCATCATTACGGGCACAGTTGTCGCGGTAAATGACGATGTAGTAATGATAAGTGCGGGTCTCAAGTCTGAGGCCGTAATCGCAATCGAAGAATTCCAGAACGAGCAGGGTGAAGCTAACGTTTCTGTTGGAGACGAATTCGAGGTTGCCCTCGATGCAGTTGAAGATGGTTTCGGCGAGACCAAACTCTCTCGTGAAAAAGCTATTCGTGCGCGCACCTGGATCGAACTCGAAAAATCGTTTGAGAAGAGTGAGGTTGTCACCGGCATCATCAATGGCCGTGTGAAAGGTGGTTTCACCGTCGAGATCGACAACGTTCGGGCGTTCCTGCCTGGTTCGCTGGTCGATGTGCGACCGGTTCGTGACCCGGCCTACCTCGAGGGCAAGAGCCTCGAATTTAAAGTTATCAAACTTGATCAGCGTCGTAATAACGTCGTTGTATCAAGGCGTGCGGTTGTTGAGCAGGAATACAGCGCCGAGCGTGAGCAGTTACTGGAAAGCCTGCAAGAGGGCAAGACCGTCAAGGGAATCGTCAAGAATCTTACCGATTACGGCGCATTTGTTGACCTTGGCGGAATCGATGGTCTCCTGCATATCACCGACATGGCATGGAAGCGCGTCAAGCATCCTTCCGAGGTTGTTAATGTTGGCGAAGAAATCGACGTCAAGATTTTGAAGTTTGACCGTGAGCGACAACGCGTTTCTCTTGGTATCAAGCAGCTTGGTGATGATCCCTGGCATGATCTGGCAAGGCGTTACCCGCCAAATTCCAGACTGTTCGGCAAGATCACCAACATTGCTGATTACGGTTGCTTCGTTGAAATCGAAGAGGGCGTTGAAGGCCTGGTGCATGTGTCCGAAATGGATTGGACCAACAAGAACGTCAATCCTTCCAAGGTTGTGCAGATCGGAGAAGAAGTCGAGGTGCTGGTCATCGAGATCGATGAAGAGCGTCGGCGTATTTCTCTTGGCATCAAACAGTGCAAAGCCAACCCATGGGCAGAGTTCTCCACGACAGTTAATCGTGGCGACAAAGTCAGCGGCCAGATCAAGTCTATTACCGACTTCGGTATTTTCATTGGACTCGACGGTGGCATTGACGGACTCGTTCATCTCTCAGATATTTCCTGGGACGATACGGGTGAAGAGGCGGTGCGCAATTATTCCAAGGGCCAGGAAATTGAGGCTTGTGTGCTGGCAATTGATTCCGAGCGCGAAAGAATTTCGCTGGGCATCAAGCAAATGGATAAAGATCCGTTTTCAGGCTGGCTTGCGGATCATCCGAAAAGCTCTGTCGTCAAGGGAACAGTTACCGAGGTTGACGCACGTGGTGCGACAGTGGATCTTGGCGACGGTGTCTTTGGCTCACTGAGGGCATCGGAGCTTGCGATGGGTCGTGTGGAAGATGCGCGGACAATGATCAAAATTGGTGACGAAGTTGAAGCTAAATTCACCAATGTTGACCGCAAAAACCGTACCGTTGCGTTGTCTATCAAGGCGAAGGAAGTGCATGAGGAGGCCGAGGCGCTCAGTAGCTATAAGTCTGAGACTGCTGCCTCATCATCTGGTACCACGCTGGGCGAGCTTTTGAAGGAAAAAATGTCCGGTGGGACAAAATAGAAAAAAAAGTGGCCCGGGCCTCGCGGTCCGGGCTATATTTCCTTTATAATCGGTAGCTTAGCCGTAGAGCATTCAGAATAATAAGCGAAGTGCGTTATGACAAAATCAGAACTCATTGAATTGATCTCCAGAAAGCAGAAACACCTGCCGGCGAAAGACGTTGAGCTTGCAGTCAAACACCTGCTGGATTTGATGAGCGATTCCCTCGCCCGGGGTGAACGCGTTGAAATAAGGGGCTTTGGCAGCTTTTCGCTGCATTATCGGCCGCCCCGAATTGGCCGAAATCCGAAAACAGGTGAGGCCGTAGCGCTCTCCGGCAAATATGTTCCGCATTTCAAACCAGGTAAGGACCTGCGAGAAAGAGTGAACGCCAGCCGCGACTTTCCAATCAAGAGCTAGCGCGTTTTTCCAGCGCGATGCCAAACGAAGGGCATTTATCTGTGCCCGCTTACCATATTCCAGAGAAAGCAATACACTGTGCGTGTTTCCGGACAGGCCGCGGGTCTGAGCGTAATGGAGTAGGAACATGCTGAAGAGAATTGGCATCGGCGTCCTGATCATAGTGATCTTCGTCATGATGCTCTGGTTTACCAGCAATAACCCGGGCAATGTTGAAATAGACCTGGCATTTGGTGTCGTCCAGCCATCTATCCCGCTCGCATTTTCAGTCACATTTGTTATCGGCTGGGCTTTTGGACTGTTGTGTACGGCCATTTTCATGTTCCGCATCGTTAACGAGAGACGCCGGCTGCGCCGCGCGCTCAGAAATACAGAGTCCGAGATTTCAAGCCTCCGGAACCTGCCGCTGGCCGATGCCGACTGAGTCAACATTTCTGCTCGCCGGCCTGTTCCTGCTGCTCGCTGCAGCGGGTTGGGCGCTTGGCCGTTTTGGTGAAAGAGAGGAGGACGAGGCCGCACCACCGCCGCTGAATATTGACTATCTTAAAGGTCTGAATTTCCTCTTGAACGAACAGACCGACCAGGCACTTGAGCACTTTCTGAAAATGGTGCGAGTCGATGACAAGACCATTGAGACTCACTTTGCTTTAGGCAGTTTGTTTCGCCGCCGCGGTGAAGTAGATCGCGCGATTCGTATTCACCAGAACATCATTGCGCGTCCGGATCTTGCAGCAGAGCAACGCGACCAGGCACTGTTCTCATTGGCGAAGGACTATCTTAAAGCGGGATTGCTCGATCGCGCCGAGAACCTGTTTGTTCGTTTGTCCCAGGGGTCACGCTACCAGGTCGAGGCGCTGGAGCAGTTGTGCCGCATTTACGAACAGGAACGTGAGTGGGAAAGGGCGATCGATGCCGGACAAAAGCTTGAGGTGCTGAGTGGCGAGTCGCTGGCGCTGCAAATAGCACATTATTATTGTGAGCTTGCCGAACAGGCGGTGACCAAAAAAGATTACGGCGCCGCCCGTGCCTACGTTAAGAAAGCACAAAGTGGCCGGCCACGGACACTTCGTGGCGCGCTGATTCGCGCGGAGATTGCCCGGGACACAGAAGACAACAAAACGGCATTGCGCCTCTATCATCGCATTCTCGATGAGAACACTTACTTAATTACTGAAGCATTGCCAAAGCTGGTTGAGATTCATGATCGTGACAATTCCACCGCTCAGCTGGAAAAGAACCTGACAGCATTGTTCAGCAAGCATCCGGAAATGAAGATCGAGGTCGCGTATACGGCAATCGCCAACAACATTGGCGGAATAAAAGTCATTGATGACTGTGTCGAGGAATACATGCTGAATGAACCGACACTGACTGATTTCATTGACCTGCAAACACTTGATGAGGGTTCTGCAGAGGATCGCCATACGGCGCTGACCAAGGTGCGGGCGGCGCTCAGCAAGCTGGCGTCAACAACGCCCCGGTACCAGTGCAAAGAATGTGGCTTCTCCAGCCAGCGCCTGCTGTGGCAGTGCCCGAGCTGCAAGAACTGGGAAGCTCAACGACCGTTTACCAGCGTTCGGTTTGACTCTGTATTGCAGCGTAGTTCGAGCGTCAGCTGACAGCCTGTCGGGCCTTGCGGACCCATTTCACAATAAACTCCTGATTTTTGCGTGCGGCTCATCTGTTGCCGGCACCTTAAGCTCCATCGGTGTACGAATGAGAAATTAACAACACTGATAAGGAGTTTCAGATGAAAAACATAAAGCAAACACTGGCAGCACTGTTGATCGTTATGGTTGGACCGGCTGTTGCAGTCGCAGGTCCCGTTAACGTCAACACTGCCGATGCGGAAACCATTTCGGCGGAGCTGAAAGGGGTCGGTATTACGAAGGCGCTGGCGATCGTTGAATTTCGCGAAGCAAACGGGCCATTCAAGTCTCCGGAGGACCTGACGATGGTTAAGGGCATTGGCGAACGAACTGTTGAGATCAATCAAGAATTCATCTTGTTGAATTCGACAGCGAGTAAGTCGAAGTAGGGCGTAGTTTGCCTTGTAGTCCCGCGGGCTGCGCCAGGGTTACCTGGCGCAGAACCGCGTATACAGCCAGTTCACACTCAGGGTTGTGACGGGTGACGCGCCCATTACAGGCTGAATTTGGCTATGATTCGGCATCCTTACTGAGAGCCGGAGACTGATCTTGCACGCACCTGTCCGATCCGCTGTTTTTCCTGTCGCGGGGCGCGGAACCCGCTTTTTGCCTGCTACCAAGGCAATCCCGAAGGAAATGCTACCTATAGTAGACAAGCCTCTGATTCAGTACGCAGTCGAGGAAGCCATATCAGCTGGCGCGACGAAGCTGATATTCGTGACCGGCAGTTCGAAACGAGCTATTGAAGATCATTTTGATACAGATCCGGAACTCGAACGAGCGCTGGAGGAATCCGGCAAGGCCGAATTGCTGGAGAGCATAAAAGACGTAGTGCCGAAAGGCGTGTCCTGTATCTACATAAGACAGGGTGAACCACTCGGACTCGGGCATGCCGTACTGTGCGCACGCCCTGCAGTCGGAGACGAGCCGTTCTTCGTCCACCTGGCCGATGATCTTATCGCCGGTGAGCCTTCATGCCTGAAGCAAATGGCCGATGATTATCAGAATCACGGCGCTAGTGTAGTCGCGGTCGAGGAAGTACCGCACGAGACAACGTCAAGCTATGGAATCGTGGCCGTCGAGCCATCAGATAACGGGCAACGGATGACGAAGATTGTCGAGAAACCGAAACCTGAAGATGCACCATCAAATCTTGCCGTCGTCGGACGTTACCTGCTGGCACCACAAATATTCGACAAGCTGGAAAACACCGGCAGGGGCGCGGGCGGCGAAATTCAATTGACAGACGCTATCGCCGACTTGCTGGATGACGCAGATGTGTATGCCTACCCGTTTAGCGGTGATCGATACGATTGCGGTAACAAACTTGGCTATCTGCAAGCAACAGTTGCTTACGGGCTGGCAAACGATGATGTTGGTAAATCATTCGACGAATACTTGCGGGACATACTGGGGAAATAGTGAAAGCAACAATCCTGATTATTTTGCTGCTGGTTTCAGTCACTTTTCGTGCGGTCGCGGATGACGTTGTCGAAACCAAAGAGGCGGCAGAAAACGCAATTCGTGATACCCGTGAGAAATTCAATCAGGCAATCGAGCATAAGAATATCGATGTCATCAAACCCATATTTGCGCCGAATTATCATATCGTGACCGGGCGTAGCGCCCAGTACCATGGTGCGGAAAACGAATATCAGAATTGGAATACGTTGTTTGCGGATGATCCTTCTTTCGTTTGCGACCGCAACCCACGCGAGATTCGCACGAACCTGGATTGGGGTCTCGCCGAAGAACTCGGTAACTGGAGTTGCAACTACACGGTGGATGGAGAGCAGATAAGCTCAAATGGCGTCTACGCTGCCAAATGGCAACGAGCGGAAAACGGAGCCTGGTTGCTGCAATCGGAGGTTTTTACGACGATGGCTTGCGACGGCGTGGAAAGTGGTTGCCGGCGACCGGATGCTCTATTGATAAGGCCTGGTATTGTGATTTGTAAATCCAGTTCGAATGACCATTCTTCGTCTTCACAAGCAACGATGGACTGCCAAAGACATTAGTTCTTAAAGCTACAGCAACAGCGTGGCGAGCACCTCCGTGTCCCTGTCGATCGAATCAAGGTGGTGGCGACTTATTTTTTCCAGTCCGCACATGTGGCTGTACCGAAGAGGACACCTAAGTTACAACAATTGGCCAACCAACCCTTATGCAACAATCGAATACGGTCGGAACGCTGTCCTTGTTCCGGTCAGCTTGTCTGCGGCATTCCCGCCAGGTCTGCACTCGCCCGTTTAGCGGAGATCGATACGATTGCGGCAACAAGCTTGGGTATCTGCAAGCAATGGTTGCTTACGGGCTGGCAAACGATGACGTTGGCGATTCATTCGAAGAGTATCTGCGGCGCAAACTGGGGAGTTATTAATAACCGGATAAAACAGACGTCATTGCGAGCCCGCAGGGCGTGGCAACCTCTGGATATTGTGATGGACCCTCCGTTCCGCGTGGCTAAGCCTGTTTGAGGTTGCCGCGTCGCTGCGCTCCTCGCAATGACGTCTGTTTTATCCGGCTTTTTCGTCAGGCTTGCATTCGCAATGACGTCTGATTTATCGGACTTTCTCGTCAGGCTTGCACGCGCGATTCGCGGCGCCGATCCGATTCCGACAGGAATTTCTTGCGTACGCGAAGATTCAGCGGTGTGATTTCCAGCAATTCATCATCATCCAGGAATTCAAGCGCCTGCTCGAGCGAGAAGCGAATCGGTGGTGTCAAAACAATGTTCTCATCGTTGCCCGCAGCGCGAATGTTGTTCAATTGCTTCGCTTTCGTCGGATTGACCACCATGTCGCTTTGACGACTGTTGATGCCGACGACCATTCCCTCGTATACGTCTGTGGCATGGCCGATCATTAGCTTGCCACGTTCCTGCAGATTGAAGAGTGCATACGCCAGCGCCTTACCTGGAACCATGGAAACCATGACACCATTGTTGCGCTGGCCGAGCGTTTCCGGAATATATTGATCGTATTTATCCAATACGTGGTACATCAGTCCCGTGCCTGATGTGGAGGTCAGGAATTCTGTACGGAAACCTATCAGCCCCCGAGTCGGAATCCGGTAGTCAAGCCGCACGCGGCCCTTGCCATCCGGCAACATCGCCTGCAGCTCTCCCTTGCGATCCGCGAGGCGGGTCATCACGGCACCCTGGTAATCTTCCTCAAAATCGACAGTGAGTTGCTCCCAGGGCTCCAGTCTGACGCCATCCTTTTCATGAATGATGACTTCCGGACGAGACACAGCGAGTTCGAACCCCTCACGGCGCATGGTTTCGATCAGAACCGAAAGGTGTAATTCGCCGCGGCCAGAGACACGAAACTTGTCCGGGTCGTCGGTAGCTTCCACGCGTAATGCCACATTGTGTTTGAGTTCCTGCTCGAGGCGCTCACGAATCTGGCGGCTGGTGAGAAACTTGCCATCCTGACCGGCAAACGGCGACTTATTGACCTGGAAAGTCATGCTGATGGTCGGCTCATCGATAGTCAGTGCTGGCAGGCCCTCAGGATGATCCCTGGGACAAATCGTGTCTGAAATTGCGAGTTTGTCGATACCACTGAATACGATGATGTCGCCAGCGTTTGCGGCCGGAATTTTTTTCCGTTCGAGACCGTCAAAACCGTAAAGATCGAGAACCCGGGCATGCCGCACGGAAGAATCTGCGCCTACGATGCTGACCGGCGTATTCGAAGCAATTTTTCCGCGCTGGATTCGGCCAATTCCCAGGGTGCCGACATACGAGTCGTAATCGAGGCTCGAGACCTGCAACTGCAAGGGGCCGGACTCATCGACGTCCGGCGGCGAAACATGCTTGATAATTGCTTCGAGAAGCGGCGTCATATCGCCGTCGCGTTGCGCAGAGTCTTCGCTGGCATAGCCGTGCAGTGCCGAGGCGTAGATCACCGGGAAATCCAGTTGTTCTTCTGTGGCCCCAAGCCGGTCAAACAGGTCAAAAGTCTGGTCCAGCACCCAGTCGGGGCGGGCGCCGTCCCGATCAATCTTGTTGATAACCACAACCGGCTTCAGTCCCTGCGCAAAAGCTTTTTGCGTGACAAACCGGGTTTGTGGCATCGGTCCTTCCACGGCATCAACCAGCAGCAGCACGCTGTCTACCATCGACAGTACCCGCTCCACTTCACCACCGAAGTCGGCATGACCTGGGGTATCTACGATATTGATGCGATAGTCCCGCCACTTGATGGCCGTATTCTTCGCCAGAATCGTAATGCCACGTTCGCGTTCAAGCTCATTGGAGTCCATCACCCGCTCGGGCACAGCCGCCCGTTCCCCCAGCGTGCCTGACTGCTGCAGCAGCTGGTCGACCAGCGTGGTCTTGCCATGGTCAACATGGGCAATGATGGCGATATTGCGAAGTCGCTCGATATTGGACATTGGATTATCTGGGGGTCAATCGAAGAGGCGCGGATTATAGAGTCGGTAGGGCGTAATTGATATGGGTAAGTCACTTAAACAGACGGAAAACCTGGATGAATTGCCTGAGGTCTTAATGACCATAGTCCCCGCGATCTGCGGGCAGCGCTGGCTATCGCCGCTACGCTGGACTGTCAGGCGGCAACTTCGACATACTCAACGCGACTGGACGCCTGCGGGATCGGAAGGTTGTCAGACCGCAACCCGTCAAGGTGGAACTGTATTGCCTCACGAATCGCGCCTTCGGTTTCCTCACTGGTCGAGCCAGTTGCTACACAGCCTGGCAGGTCCGGGACATACGCAGAAAAGTTTGCACCAGCATCTTCAATAACAATCGCATATTTCATAGTCGTATCACTCACTCTTGAGGCCAGACTATTTAAGGATACTGTTCAGGGTTCCGGGTGCCAAGTCGTCTGAGGGTTTACCTGGAACTGTTACACGACCCGGCCTGGTCTTATGCTTGAGCTGACGATGGCTTCCGCGACGGGCAACTTCGTCCCACCCGTCTTCTCGAAGGATTCGAAGTACTGTTCTCACTTTCATTCATCCAGAATGACAGGACACCGAGCAAGCGTGCTATACGTGAATTTCGGCTATTCACAGCAAAAATAGGCCTTAATTGGCAGCAGACATTTTCAACCCTACTTAGTACGATAGCCGCAAAATCAGTGGAGGCTTTGATCATTAACATTCGAATCAGAAATATCGTACGGAACTTTTCCTTTATTGCACTGGCACTTTTAGTACTACATGCATGTGGCAGAGAGGAAGATGGAACTGATGCCATTGTCGAAGACGTGCCCCAGTCAGTCGCGGCAACTCAGGCTGAGACAGATCAACCTGCGCTGCAAATCGATGCTGATTCGTTTACTTGTCTCAGCGAGATGACGGCAGTCCGACACTTCTTTGTCGATAATCTGCTTGATGACCTCGATGAGACCATAGCCGTTGCAGAATCAGTGGATGGCGGCGTCTACCCGCCAGGCTCGGTAGTGCAGCTTGTCCCGACTGAGGTAATGGTCAAACACGGTCCAGGTTATAACGCTGCGACACGTGACTGGGAGTTTTTTGAACTTGATGTGTCTGCCGAGGGCAGCAGTATTCGCAATCGGGGTTTTGTTGATGTCGTGAACAAGTTCGGCGGCAATTGTTTCGGCTGCCATATAAAGGCTGAGGCGAAATACGATCTGATCTGTGAGTTGGAACACGGTTGCGATCCAATTCCGGTGACGCGTGAAGTCATTGCTGGTATCCAGGCGGCAGACCCGCGCTGTAATCTTTGAGCGGGGTGACCATTGTGGAAAAAGTTGAACCGAGAGAAGCGAAAACGGATCTGGAAATTCAGAAGTGTTTCGATGTGATGTCTGAGCTTCGTACCCACCTGGTGCGGGAAGAATTTCTGGAGACGATTCGAGGGATGGAAAAGGACGGTTATCGTCTGGCTTTTATCGAAGATGAGGACGGTGTTGTAGCCGCCGCAGGCTATCGTATCCATTCGACTTTGTTTATGGGCAAGCATCTTTATGTCGATGACCTGGTAACGTCTGAAAGTGTACGGTCCAAAGGATACGGGAAACTCTTGTTGGACTGGTTGCGTGATAAAGCCAGGTCGGCAGACTGCCAGTATTTTCGTCTCGATTCGGGTACAGCACGCTCACAGGCGCACAAGTTTTACTTTAATCAGGGATTCAGTATCGGGGCATTTTCATTTTCTGAGCGGCTAACGGAATCACAGTAAACAGTTACGCGGCTAAAACATTTTAGCCGCCACAGTTACGAATCCCGATACCGTAAAGATCGCGTTACTCAGCCCGACAGTCCGTCTGCACCTGGCGGAGCTTCGTCAGCGTCTCTTCGCTTACGACAACGACGAGTCGGTCATTATCATTATCACCATTATGATAATTGGATAGATTCTCACAAGCACAACGTTCCGCAGCATCAATTGTTCTGACGTCGTGGTCCTGTTGTGTCAGCGTGTACTCGCTGAGCAATCGACCATCTTTGGAGCAGACCTGAATATTGAACGTTGTCTGCACTTCTGCATTTGTACGCTTTTTCGCTTTGGTACCCATTGCACACCTCCGTGTTTTGCCCCGGACCGTTGGCTGCGCTGCATCCTGGCAGCCACCAACTAACTATATGTCCTATGCCTATAACGCTCCCACAGAGCAAATGGTTCCATTCACGAGTCGCTGTGTCTGCGCTACACTTTACTTAATATGATCTGCGAGATTTGCTCGCGGAGCTGTGCATTTTGGAGCATTTATGGGCGTCCCAATGAAACTGGCTGTGTTACAGGTCATCGTATCCATCGTATTGTCAGGAGTGTTTGTTAACGAAGCAGATGCGAAAGAGTCAAACGTTGCCGACGAAGTCGCTGTGACGATTCTCTCTTCGAACCTCGCAAATGGCGCGACGATCGGTGAGTGGGGTTTTTCTGCCCTGATAGAGGTTGACGGCCGATGTGTGCTCTTCGATGCCGGGAACTATCCGGACACGGTACTGAGAAACGCCAAAGTTCTCGAAGTCGATCTTTCCTGCGCGACGGATGTTGTCCTCAGTCATTTCCATGCTGACCATACGACCGGTTTGCTGCCACTTCTCGGGGATCTGCGGGCCAAAAACCCGAATGCTATGCGTAGAATTCACGTCGCTGAAGGCTTTTTTCTATCCCGTCGCCAGCCAGGCACAAGCGGGGATAAAGAACGTAACCTGATGATCGCCATGCGCGAGAAATTGGAGGCGGCCGGCGTCGAATTTGTTATTTACTCCGGAGCAACGGAAATTTCGCCGGCAGTCTGGGTGACGGGCCCCATAGAGCGGAATCACCCGGAGAAGAATTACAACCGGGCAATGAAAGTGAATATTGACGGGGAGTGGGTCGAAGACTTTGTGCCTGAGAGCCAGGGGCTGACTGTTGTGACACCTGAGGGACCGATTGTACTCCTGGGTTGTGGTCACGCAGGTTCAGTCAACTTGCTCGAACAGGTGCAACGATCCATTCAGGATCATTCGATCCAGGCGCTCATGGGCGGCATGCATCTGTTTTCAGCGGACGACCAGACACTTCTCTGGACATCAGATCGCCTGCGAAAAATCGGCATCCAAAATCTGATGGCCGGTCATTGCACAGGAATTGAGCCTCTAATACGACTTCGAGCTGGCCTGGACCTTAGCCGTCGTACAGCTGTTGTTGGTGCGGTCGGGTCACGCTTCGTTTATGGCGAGGGAATTCATCCGACTGCGATCGCGCAGTAGCTGTTTCAGTATCCGGATATGTAGTGCTGCAATTGATCGATGAGTATTTTCTGCTCACTGATCACCGCTTTCACCAGGTCACCGATGGACACAAATCCCACGACTTGCTTGTGTTCGAGAACGGGCAGGTGCCTGATACGCTTGTCGGTCATTAATGCCATACACTCGTCGATGGTTCTTTCCGGTGTTACGCACAGGATTTTTGTCGTCATGACTTCACTGATGGCAGCTTCCCTCGAGGATTTGCCTTCTAGTACAACTTTGCGTGCATAGTCGCGCTCGGTAACGATGCCGACCAACTTATCCCCATCCATCACCAACAACGCGCCAATGCCTTTGTCTGCCATCATCTTAATGGCATTAAAGACCGTGTCGTCAGGCCTGACGGACCAGACCTCGTTCCCTTTGGACTTAAGAATATCTTTTACTGATTGCATCGCCTGGAGCCCCTTATTATTGTTTTGCCTCTGAGAATACTCCAACTCTGACTTACGAGCGATATTGATTGCGCAGTATTTGCAGTGGATTGTACCTATGGCTGCAATATGCCACTAGCTGGCCATCTACGAGCAATTCACTTCATTGTGTTGTACAACTGCACCTCGAATTCGATCCAGGACGCAGGCGATCGCAACCAGATCAAAATCAGGTTATGGGTCTACCGGCCTTTTTGTCAGGAGCAATAATGAAACAATCCATTCTCCAGCGCTGCCTTGGCTGGGCGTTCGCCACGCTCATCGTAAATCTATTTTTGTTAGCGGTGCCAACAGCGGCGCAGAACAACTACGACATTGTCATCGCCAATGGCCGGGTTATGGATCCGGAAACCGGTCTGGATGCGATTCGCCATGTCGGCATCCGCGGGCAAAGTATCGTTGCAATTTCGAAAGAGCCTTTACAGGGACAAACGGTGGTTGATGCCACTGGCCTCGTGGTTGCGCCCGGCTTTATTGATCTCCATGCACATGGGCAGAGCGCTCGGGCAAACGATTTCCAGGCTATGGACGGTGTTACCACGGCACTTGAGCTGGAGAGTGGCGTCATTGATATGCAGAGTTTTTTTGCACGACGGGAAGGCGAGGCGGTAATCAATTATGGCGCGAGTATTGCGCATGCCGGGCTCCGAACCTGGGCGATGCCGGAATACGCCGATGATTTTAGTGAAGCAGTGGCAGACGTGCGTGAGTCAGGACAGACCGATCCTGAGACCTGGTTCCGACTGTATGGAGTCGCAGAACAAGGCATTTATGAAGAACTGGATTCGCAGCATTATCCAGAGTTGTGGCAGCGCATGGAGGCTGGATTGCAGGGAGGAGCTCTGGGCATCGGCATGCCGCACCAGTATTATCCCGGTGCAAGCTACGACGAGATATTTCGCCTGTTTCAGTTCGCGGCTGAAATCGAGGCGCCAATCTACACGCACGTCCGGGACATGGGCATAGCACCGATGCAGGAGGTCGTTGCCAACGCGGTGGCTACAGGCGCGTCATTGCATATCGTCCATATGAACAGCTCCAGCCTGTGGGATTATCAAACCAACCTTGATCTGATTCTGGGGGCACAGGAGCGTGGAGCGGATATAACAACGGAGGCGTATCCGTATACGGCGGCATCGACCAGCATCCAGTCGGCCATTTTTGACGATGGCTGGCAGGAGAACCTGAGAATTTCGTACGAGGACCTGCAGTGGCAGGATACGGGTGAGCGACTTACCGAGAAGACCTTTAATGAGTATCGGGAAGAGGGCGGTGTTCTCATCATCCACATGATGAAGCCCGAATGGATTCAGGCCGTAATGGCAGATCCGCGAGTGATGGTGGCCTCGGACGGCATGCCTTACGCTCCCGGAGCACACCCACGCAGCGCGGGGACATTTTCGCGGTTTCTCGGTCGCTACGTCCGCGAGCAAGGTGTCTTGCCGTTGATGGATGGGCTACGGAAAATTACGCTGATGCCAGCCGAGCGGCTCGCAGAGATTGCGCCACAGATGAAGCGCAAAGGCCGGCTGCAGCTTGGTAGTGACGCCGATATCACCATATTCGATGCAGCACACATCATTGATACGGCGGGTTTTGAGAATGACCTGAGTTACTCGGAAGGCGTGGAGTTTGTGCTCGTAAACGGCCAGTTTGTAGTCCGCGACGGCGCGCTCGTAGACGGTGCCCGGCCTGGGCAGGCGGTATTGGGGCGGCTGGTCGTATTCTGAGCGTCAGGACATAATCGCTCGATTGGTTCCCGTTGCGGGCGATTAAGGATATAATGCGCGCCAATACCACTCCTTATGTCTATCTCTGGCATGTGGCAAACCCCGAAGAGGAGGCCCGGCAATGGGAGTGGTGGGTTCGGTGGCAGCAACAGCAGCTGTCGGGCCATTTCCATGAAACTAAATTAGAAATTGAGCGCTGCCAAATACTAAGCTGGCGGGCTTGAAGACGTGCAGGTGACTTAAAGTGGCAGAACAACCCCAAGAACCCCCAGTATTGGTAAAACCCTACGGTATCGTTTCGATCAAACGCACCGATGCGCCGTCAGGTACAGAAGGTAAGAACTGGTACAACTATGTAATCTCCCAGGGCCCGAATATTATCCAGGGTTATCGTCAGGGAAGTCTGAAGGCTGTAACCGAGGCGGTCGAAGAGGTTGTAGGCCAGTTGAATGAACGTCGCATGGGAAAACGCGGCCGCGTAAACCTGGTGCCGACGCCAAAGAAGAAGACGTAACAGCAGCGGTCAGGTAGCGCAAAATGCCGGGGTACTTTCGAGCAGCGGCAGTTTCGGCTCGTGCCGACCAATTGCCTGTCTGTCTGGACAAATGAAAATCTCCCAAAAAGCAGTGGCCATCAAATCAGCGAAAGCCGGACAAGGCTGTGGCTGATATTGTGATCTCTGAAATGCGCGAACGGCTGCTCAATCTGCGCGAGGAACTCGAGACGGCGACAGCCGAGAGCGAAGACTCCGCGCAGGTCGTTGAGCTGGATCAGGCCCGCGTAGGACGGCTCTCACGCATGGATGCTATGCAGTCTCAGCAGATGGCACAGGCCTCCGGGCGACGTCGTGACCTGATGCTGCGAAAGATTACTGCTGCGCTGGCTCGTATCGAGAGCAGTGACTACGGTTTTTGCCAGTCCTGCGAGGAGCAGATCAACCCGAAGCGACTCGAGTTCGATCCGACTGCGGTATTGTGTATTGAGTGTGCAAGTAAGGCTGAGGCGTAATCCGAACGGATTTCGATCATTGTTGAATACATGATGTTGGAAATAGTAGGTTAGAAAATAGATTAAGAAATAACCATAAATACTTAAATAATAAGAATAAAACGACAATTATGCGTGTCGCAGATCATGACGATCTACAACAATAGCAACTATACTGAAGCTGGTGGTTTGTCGAATTGCGACGTCGATGGGGTTCGACGCAGGATTGATAGGTAAGCTAATGACATACGCGTACTGGCAGGCATTGCTGGTCAGGTGCGCGAGCCGGGGGGGCATGTGAAAGGCCAGATAACCATTACGCATGAGGGCGACCACATTAAGGTCCTCGCAGATGGCGAGAAGAGCTATCAGTTTGCTGAGGCACTCTGGAGCCAGGTAATAGACGAATGCCAGAAAAACCAGTGCTTCAACGTACTGGGCATCGCGACAACGACGGTGCCAATCGAGACTTATGATGCGCTTGAAATGGCAGACCTGTTTGAGCGGCTGGAGATAGACGGGCAATACCGAATCGCCTGGGTCGAAATGAATCCTGAGGCATACAGGACCATATTCTTTATTGAATCGGTGCTTTCCAATCGTGGTCTCCCGGGCCG
>Ga0164315_10000289_pt1 | contig 33284 bp, 26 predicted proteins | sample GuaBasSedimGuay6_FD_113737 | JGI IMG/M metagenome (GOLD analysis project Ga0164315, IMG submission 113737) | Subseafloor sediment microbial communities from Guaymas Basin, Gulf of California, Mexico - Guay6, Core 4569-2, 0-3 cm | ecosystem: Environmental > Aquatic > Marine > Hydrothermal vents... | reverse complement strand
TCGTCTGCTTCATCCAGCACCACCCGCTGAACCGATTTTAGTTTAACCGCTTTCCGGTTGATCAGGTCGAGTAGTCTACCCGGAGTGGCCACTACAATCTGGGCTCCCTTCTTAAGCTTGCGAATCTGATCGCTTATGTTGGCTCCCCCGTAAACGGCGGTGATATTGGGATTGTTCTGATAGATGGCAAATGTATCCAGGTCGCGCGTAATCTGCATACAAAGCTCCCTGGTGGGGCAGACGATCAGGGCCTGGGTAGTCCGGTCATCAAAATCGATATGCTGGATCAGGGGCAATCCGAATGCAGCGGTCTTCCCTGTGCCTGTCTGAGCCAGTCCCACAAAATCCTGCTTGCCTTCCGAAAGGATAGGGATTGCTTTTTCCTGAATCTCCGAAGGGCTCTCAAACCCTAATTTTGTGACTGCTTTCAGAATCTCTTTGGGCAATCCTAAGTCCTTAAATTCCATATTCTTAAATTAGGCCGCAAAGGTACGATAATTAACTTACCAAGACCTTATGATCCTCATCGATCGCTTTGAGAAGATCCATGGACCGGGACCATAATTTTTCTCCTTCTCCGGCCTCATAGACTTTCGGGTCCATTTTTTTGGGATTAAACATATGGAGGTATTCATTGGTAGTGCCCTCGTAATCCGGAAAAGGCCTTTCAATGTCATTCTTAGCACCAGGGAGCCTCCTTAACGATTAGTGTTGATAAAGCCAGCTTTGGTTTCGGAGATATTTTGTTCCTATGCGCATTAAATCAGTTTTTTAGTGTGCTTTTATTATGCTACCTTTGCGCACTTTTTAACTAGAGCAGAGCAGCATGGATTTAAGAAATATAGCGATCATCGCACACGTCGACCACGGAAAAACCACCATGGTTGACCGTATCTTACACCAGGTAAACCTTTTCAGAGATAACCAGGAGATGGGCGACCTGATCCTCGACTCCAACGATCTGGAACGGGAACGGGGCATAACCATCCTCTCCAAGAATGTATCCGTATCCTACAAGGGGACCAAAATCAATATCATTGATACCCCGGGCCACTCCGATTTTGGCGGAGAGGTGGAACGGGTATTGAATATGGCTGAAGGAGTGCTCCTGTTGGTGGATGCTTTTGAGGGTCCCATGCCCCAGACACGTTTTGTGCTTCAGAAAGCATTAGATCTGGGGAAGAAAGTGATCGTAGTAATCAACAAGGTGGATAAGCCCAATTGCAGACCGGATGAGACCAATGAACTGGTTTTTGAACTGATGTTTGCCCTCGACGCCACCGAAGATCAGCTGGAATATCCCACTGTTTACGGCTCTTCAAAAGAGGGGTGGATGGGTTCCGATTGGAAAAATCCCACCGACGACATGGCACATCTGCTGGATACCATTGTGGATTATTTTGATGCGCCCGTTGAAAACCCGGGAACCCTGCAACTGCAGATCTCTTCGCTGGACTACTCTTCCTATACCGGACGGATTGCCGTGGGGAAAGTGCATCGTGGTAGCATCAAGATGGGCGACCAGATCTCCATTGTGCAGCGAAACGGACTAAATCATAAATCCACGGTGAAGGAGCTTTACACCTTCGAAGGATTGGGCAAAGAGAAAACTAAAGAATCCGTTGGCTCTGGCGAAATTGTAGCAGTACTGGGACTGGAAGATTTTGATATCGGGGATACCATCGCCGATTTTGAGAATCCGGAGGCCATGCCTCCTATATCCATTGATGAGCCCTCCATGAGCATGCTCTTCACCATTAATAACTCTCCGTTTTTCGGTAAAGAAGGGAAATTTGTGACCTCCAGGCATTTGAGGGACCGCTTATACAAGGAGACCGAAAAGAACCTGGCTCTGCGAGTGGAAGACACCGATTCACCCGATCGCATGATGGTATTTGGCAGGGGGATTCTTCATCTCTCCATATTAATCGAGACCATGCGTAGGGAGGGCTACGAACTGCAGCTGGGACAGCCCAAGGTGGTAATCAAAGAAATTGACGGATTCAAGCACGAACCGGTGGAGCTGCTCTACATCAATGTGGATGAGGAGTTCTCGGGAAAGGTGATCGAGATTGTTACGGGTCGTAAGGGTGATATCCTGAATATTGAGAAAAAAGATGACCGGGTGAACCTGGAGTTCAAAATTACAGCAAGGGGCCTGATTGGACTGAGGCAGCCCATCCTGACATCCACGGAGGGAAGTGCGGTTATATCCCACCGTTTTTCAGGATATGAACCATGGAAAGGTGAGCTGGTACGCAAACGCAACGGAGCCCTGATTGCCATGGAGACCGGTACTTCCATCTCCTACTCCATAGATAAGCTGCAGGACAGGGGCAAGTTTTTCATTGATCCCATGGTATCGATCTATGCCGGACAGGTGATCGGGGAGCATACCAAGCAGGATGACCTGGTAATCAATGTGACCAAAACAAAGAAGCAGACCAACATGCGGGCCTCCGGTTCCGATGAGAAAGTATCCATTGCACCTGCTATCAACTTTTCATTGGAAGAGTCTCTCGAATATGTGGGAGCGGACGAATATGTGGAGGTGACTCCCAAATCGATTCGCATTCGAAAGATTCTGCTGGCCGAACATGAGCGCAAGCGGGAGAAAAATGCCTAAAGGGCAACTTCTTCCTTAAGAGACTTTCGAATAGACGGCCTTTCGGGCCATCAACTGCATGGTGACGCCACGGGCAATCATAAAGAGTATGAAGGCTAGCCAGAGTCCATGGTTACCCATATATTTCCCTGCCAGCACGTACGCTGGAAAAAACACAAGCAAGGCGGATATTAGCATAGCATTTCGCATCTCTGGTCCTGCAGTGGCCCCGATAAAAATGCCATCCCACAGGAAGGCTGTATAGGAGAGCATGGGGATCATAACTACCCAGAAGAAATAAGGTTTGGCATTGGCAATTACCTCCGGATTGTTGGTCAGTGCCCTGAAAATAGCATCTCCCCCTAGCAGATAAATCAGGGTAAAGAGCATACTGATACCGGTGCCCCAGAGGAAGAGCAGTTTAATAGAACGGACAAGCCCCTGCCGATTGTTGGCACCAATAAGTTTGCCGGTAAGTGCTTCCGATGCATGGGCAAAACCATCAATCAGGAAGGAGAAGAACATAAAGAACTGCATCAGGATCGAATTCACTGCCAGTATGGTATCCTCTCCCTCGTTGTGCAGATCAACGCTGGCCGATCGGGCAGTGAATATAGAAAAGACCACCACGAGGCACATGGTGCGGATAAAGATATCACTGTTGATCAGAAGGAAGTGTTTTAGCTTATCCCATTGGATGGTGGCTTTTAGCGACCAGTACTTGAATAATCTTCTGAAGTACTTTCTGAAAAAGAAGATCGCTGTAAAAAGCCCGCTGTATTGTGCAATCACAGTTCCCAGTGCCACACCATCGGATCCCATTCCCAGCTTCATCACAAAAATATAGTTGCAGATAATATTAATCAGATTGGTGAGTACCAGAACCACCATGGGTAGTCGTGCATTTTGCATCCCCAGAAAAAAACCGAGCAATGCAAATTGCCCTAACGCTGCAGGGGCGGCCCAGACCCTGATCCGGAAATAGGTCATGGCCAGTTCCTCCACACGGGTTTCACCTTTAAGAACCAGGAAACTCATACTTTCGATGGGCCCTTGCAGCAACAGCAGCACAATGCTCATAATGATGGCAATAAAGGCTGCCCGTGAAAAAACCAGGATGGTCTCTGGCAGATCCCTTCTGCCCCGGGCCTGTGCCGTGAATCCACTGGTACCCATCCTCAGGAATCCCAGGCTCCAGTATATAAAGTTGAAGATCAGGGATCCCAGGGCAATGGCTCCGATATAAGCATCCGAATCCATGTGTCCCATCAATGCCATATCCACAATGCCCAGCGTGGGAATGGAGATGTTGCTGATGATGTTGGGTATGGCCAGGTTCAGGATCTTCTTATTCAAGCTTCAGAAATTTTGCCTCAAGATAATGAAATCACTAATCTCTTTGCCTTTTGATTTCATCTGCGAATCCCGTATTTTTAGCTTTACACCAAACCATCAACACCATGTCTGTAAAACGCATCTGGCATGGGTGGACCACACCCAAAAATGCTGAGATTTACCAGGAATTGTTGCACCGGAAGATCTTTCCGGGGATCGAAGCCAAAGAGATTCAGGGTTACCATTGTGTGGAAGTGTTCAGGCGGGACCTGGAAGATGAAGTTGAATTTGTCACCATCATGACCTTCGATTCACTGCAGGATGTCATTGAGTTTCAGGGAGAGGATTATGAAAAATGTTATGTTCCGGATGCTGCTCAGAAGGTATTGAAACGCTGGGACAAGGTGGCTACTCATTTTGAGGCCATAGAAAAGAGGGTTCACAGATTATTATAATCTCCTTGCAAAGCTAAGAGCAAAAGACCAGGTATTGTAGTTCTCTTTGAAGTCGAAGTGAAGCTTGGGAACCAGGGCCCAGTGTTTGCCTACATCAATGGAATACTGCAGTCCCAGTCTTAAAACAGCCAGGTTATCATGCTGTTCCACTTCAATACCACCTCCCACAAACAGGTCCAGGTATTTGGTAGCGCTGTACATCCCCACAAGTGTGAGGATTATGGCATTTTCCCTTTCGACCTGCTCATCGGTGACCATATAATGATCCAATTCGAGGGCGCCCAGAAAACCTGCTCCCCACCTGGGATGGAAGTTATAGAAATAGTCGAGCCCAACAGTTTTGGTAAACACTCCACGTGCATCTGTATCCCTGAGCTGGTCACCCAGTGGAACAAATGTAAACCCAAAACCTGCTCCCAGCAGATGCTTATGCTCCTTTTGTTCCTGGCCTGCCATATTTACCAGGACAAACAGTAGCAGGAGCGGCAGAATCTTGCGGAAAATTCCTAATAAACTTTGCATGACGGAAAGATACTAGGATTTTATGTAATTTTAGAACCATGGCACCACAATCTAGTAGATTACTGCTTCTCTGTCTGACAATAGTAGCTCTCCTTTTCAACCAGGCAGATATTTCCGGGCAGGGTATTGGTCAGGGTAGTGGCACGCGAATCGATGGCAAGTATAAGTTTATGCCCATCCCATATTTGAATTATGATCGCTCCATGGGATTTAGCCTGGGAGCAGTTCCCCTGCTCATGTTTAATCCTTCAGAAAAGGATACCATCTCTCCCTCTTCTATTGTTGGAGGATTGGGATTGTATACTACCAATAAAACCTGGTTCCTGATGGGTTTTGGAATGTTTTACCTTGGAGAGGACAACTGGAGGATCACAACTGCAGGAGGTATCGGAAACGTTAATTTTCAGTTCTACCTGGATGATATTGTGGGGGGCTGGATCCCTTACCAGAGTGAGGCCAGTTTCTTTATGTTCAAGCTGGAACGCCGCTTATATAAAAAGCTCTATGGTGGTGTAAGCTACATTTTTGCAGATGTAATAACTTCAACTGAAAACCTGCCATTGAGCGACAGCCTGACCCTTCATGGTGTGGGATTTAATCTTTCCTTCGACAAAAGAGACAATCCGTACTACCCCCGGAGTGGTTCCCTTACAAGTCTGAAATACAATACTTACCCGGAGTTTCTTGGAAATGAGAATATTTCCAAGAAGATAGAATTAGAAACCAACCACTATTTTTCTACCAGGCGTGATATAGACGTGGTGGCGGCAAGGTTCTACAGTGGATTTGGACTGGGTGACCTGGCCTTTAGCCAGCAGTTCATTGTCAATGGGAAAGATATCAGGGGATATACCCAGGGGGCTTTTCGGGGGAATTACCTGCTGGCGCTTCAGGGAGAGTATCGCTGGAACTTTAACGATAGATGGGGCGCCGTGGGCTTTGCCGGTGTTGCTACGGTGTTTGAGGCCATTAATGAAGCTGACAATGGGAAGCTCTTACCGGGTATTGGTACAGGGATTCGCTTCAGGGCTTTCCCGGAGACCAATTTTTCAGTGGGCCTTGATGTGGCTGCTGGCGTGGATGACTGGGGCATCTATTTCCAGATCGGGGAAGCCTTTTAGCATTAAGCCCCTACAGTTTATTGGCCACTTTCTGGAATAAGGCTTTCACCTTGGTGCGTGGATCTCCATCACCCAGGGTCTCCAGGGGTAGGAAGCCATGAAACTGATGTTTATGGAGAATGTTAATCAATCGACCGACATCTATGGCTTCATTGCCATCGGCGGTGCGTATTTGCTCCTTTACCTGCCAGGTGACCGCATAGGGGATTAGCTTTTCAATTTCCCTGTAGGGATCGGGTCCGGCTACGCTGCCGGTATCCAGCATTAGGCCAAACCATTCCGAATCGACTCGTTGGATCATATCAATGATTTCGTCTGTCCTTATGAAGAAATCATGGTGATTCTGAAATGCCACATAAACTCCATACCTGGCCCCGAACCTGGCACATTCACGAAAGGCGTCCACCACCTGCTGGTGGGTAGTACTCGTACTATAAGCTGCTGAAGGGGCTTTTCCGTCGAAGACCCTGATATTGGGGGCACCCAGTTTGGAGGCTGCAACGATCCATTGCTTAACGAGATCAATCTCTTTTGCCAGGGCTTCGGCACCACGTACCGTAAAATCGTTCCGAACACCCGTTCCGGAAAAGGAGATTCCTGTCCTGAAGGCATCTCTTTTTATCTCATAGAGAGTAAGGTCGTCAGGAACTTCAGGGTATCCCGGTATGTAATAGGCGGTGAGATCAACAGCTGTAAAACCCACCTGGGCAGCGAAGATGAACAGTTTGTCAAGACTCATTCCTTCTTCCAGTAATGCTTTATTGAAACTGTAGGCATTGAGGGAAGGGGTAATTCCGTATCCGGAGGAACTTTGGGCTTCTGCTTTGGAAGATGGAAGGCCAGCAGCCCCCACCATAGCAAAGGATGATGCCTTTATAAAAGATCGTCTTTTCATAAACTAATATTAGTACAAAATGGAAATCCCTATGAACTATTTTATTCACAACTCGAAAAAAGTATCTTTACTATCCTTCACATTATATATCATAAGTAAAAGCCTAAGGCGTCTTGGAAAGAAATCCTCACATACCCATACAGAGATTAATCAGCCTGCCTGCCGGGATGCCCTCTGTTTTCCATGAACTTGAAAATAAGAATGCTAAGGAGTGGTTTTGTGATTCAGATCCGGAGGGGATGAAACTTGGGTCAGGCGGAGGGACAGCCCACATCTTGTGGTCGGCCTGGCAGCAATCCGGATTCGAAGGCTCCATGGAGGAGTGGTTGAGGCTTCGAAAGCACATGGTAATTCATTCCGGAGGTGAGAGCCGAAGGTTACCTGCCTATGCTCCATATGGAAAATCGCTTTTGCCATTGCCAGTATTCAGGTGGACGAAAGGACAGCACCTGGATCAGAAGCTGCTTGATTTTCAAGCTGGGTTTTATCAGAAAATTCTTGAGAATGCCCCTGAGACTTATACAACACTCATTGGCAGCGGCGATGTGATGTTTATCTCTTCGGACCGCTTCAGGAAGCTGCCTGAAGCAGATGTGCTGCTATTTGGAATCTGGGTGGAAGACAGCATTGCATCACGTCATGGGGTGTTTTTCAGCCGTCGCCATCAGGAAGACAGGCTCTCTTTTGTAAAACAAAAGCCAAGTGTTGAAGAGTTGAGAGACCTGGCACAGGAATATCTGTACCTGATGGATTCGGGGATAGTGATGATGAATAATCGGGCAACCCGGAAACTGATGAAGCTTTCAGGCTGGGAGGAGGGTAGCCAATCATTTTCGGGAGGTGTACCTGAGCATTATGATCTGTACAGTGATATGTTAACGGCCTTTGGTGATGAGTCGGAATCAACAGACCCGGAACTGTCTGAGCTTACCGTTAAGCTGGTTCCATTACAAGAGGGAGAGTTTTATCATTTCGGCAGCAACAGTGATATGATTGAATCTTGTTTGAGGCTCCAGAACAGGTTTATGGATCAGCGCCTGAATCACGCTCGGGAGAAAGAATATCATCCATCCATTTTTCAACAAAATGCAGATGTAAAGCTAAAAAGTTTAGAAAGCGACAAACACCATATCTGGATTGAAAACAGTCATATTCCCAATAGCTGGAAACTGAATCACCATCATATTCTCACCGGGATTCCCTCAAATTCCTGGGATGTGGAATTACCTGCTAATATCTGTCTTGATTTTGTACCGCTGCAGGGAGACGAATATGGCATGCGGATCTATGGCTACGACGATGGATTCAGAGATTCACTGGATAAGGGAGCCATCTGGATGCACCAGAGCCTTGAGCAATGGTTGGCTGAACGTGGTATATCCCCTGAAGCAGCAGGATTTGCAAAGGATGTTTCCATATATAAGCTGGCTCTTTTTCCCATTGGGACTGTTGACAAGCTGGAAATGGTTTTGCTGGAAATGCTGGGTGGAGCCAGGAAGGGATCACTTTGGCTTGACTCGGAACGGCTTTCCGCAAAAGAGTTATCTGACAGGGCCAATGTGGAAAAACTATACCAGCAGCGAGATGAACTGAAGCTCCTGGTTCTCCCGAAACTGGTTGCCAATCATAACAAGAGCATCTTCTATTTCCTCGATCTGGAGAAGACATCGACCGAGTACAGAAGATCACTTCTGGAACTGCCTGCGGATCTTTCCATCACCGACGGGCTTATTAAAAGGATTAACGATTCCATGTTCCGGGCCAGAGTAGTCGGTAACAGGGAACAGTCGGCTTTCTACGAAAAACAGGCATTTGACATACTTCGTCAGGAGATGATCGAAACTTTGCGAACGGAACCTGTAAGTCCCTCAAGGAACATTCTGGATGATCAGATACTCTGGGGAAGAAGCCCGGTAAGGCTGGATCTTGCAGGAGGATGGACAGATACACCACCCTACTGTATTATGGAGGGAGGTAAGGTGGTCAACCTTTCAGTGGAGTTGAATGGACAACTTCCCCTGCAGGTTTATGCAAGGCCCATTGAGGAGCCAAAAATTGTGCTGCGGTCCATTGATCTGGGAGAGAAGACAGAGATCAAAAGTTTTGAAGATTTAAATAACTATGATCAACTGGGAGGCGGATTCTCCATTCCAAAGGCGGCCCTTGTACTGGCCGGATTCGGCCCCCTGTTTTCGCAGAAGCAGTATCCCGACCTGGCCACGCAGTTGAAGGCCTTTGGCTGTGGCATAGAGATGTCTTTGCTGGCTGCTATCCCCAAGGGATCGGGACTGGGAACAAGTTCAAACCTGGCTGCCACGGTTCTGGGAACCTTGAGCGAATTTTGTGATCTGAACTGGGACAAACATGCTATAGCCTATCGTACGCTGATCCTGGAACAGATGCTGACCACCGGAGGTGGCTGGCAGGACCAGTTTGGAGGGATTTTTGAAGGAGTTAAGTTGCTGGAAACTGAAGCGGGGATCAGGCAAAATCCAGGTGTGAAATGGTTACCCGATCAGCTCTTTACCTCTCGTGAAACCCGTGAGATGATGCTGCTGTATTATACAGGTGTCACCAGGGTGGCCCATGACATACTGGGAGAGATTGTAAAAGCCATGTTCCTGAATTCTTCAAAGCACCTGGAGATTTTCAGTGAGATGAAGGTCCATGCCCGGGAGACCTTTGATACCATCCTTGGAAATGATTATGAGGGTCTGGCCGAAAGGGTGGCCAACAGCTGGGCCATGAATCAGCGTTTGGACGAAGGCACCAATCCGGAGGTGATTCGTAAGATTATTGAGAGGGTGGATGATTACCTGCTGGGATACAAATTGCTGGGAGCAGGTGGTGGCGGCTATCTGATGATGTTTGCCAAATCTGCAGAAGCAGCCCTGAGGACAAAGCAGAATTTGGAATCAAATCCACCCAATGCCCGTGCCAGGTTTGTGGATTTCACCATTTCAAAAACCGGTTTCCAGGTCTCCCGTTCCTGATCTGTTCCTAAGAAATTATTGACTGGTTCTGTTTTCAAACCTTTCAACCTCAATATGTCCAACAACCACCTCTACGAATGGCTCGCCGTTTCGTAGTCCGGCCAATCCATAACCGGTTTCGGTGGAAATAAAGCATTGAAAATTGTTACCCAACTGCGAATTTATATAAAGTGTTTTATCTATAGCATCATAAAAGAGACCGGTAAGACCTTGCATTAATGCATAACTTGACAATGCCCTTGCATACCAGTGACCACACTCGTATTCATTAAAAGGGTTTCTAAAGGTACCATCATACCGTTTTCTTACTTCCTGAACGATTTCCAGTCCCTTTTCCACCTCGCCATGCATCATCAGGTGGGAAGCCACCTGGTATTCAATGCCGGTCCATACCTCATTGCTGTAAACGAAGGGTAGTGAGGGTTGATCACCCTGTGGCCAGGTACAAAGAAGCAGTCCACCGTCCTTTCCTGCTCCAAATCCGGGCCGTTGCGGATTTACATGATCAGACAGATCGGTTCTGAAATTGTACTGGTGAATGGAATTCAGGTGACTATGAACCTTTTCTCGGTCCAGGAACTCCGGCAGTCCGCATACAGCATTAAACCACGCACCGATTATACCATCTGCAAGGCACCCGTTCCCATACTGGTATTTGGGGCCCTCCTTTTTCAGAATGTCAAAGGCTTCCTTGCTGTAATTGATATTCCAGTTGGCCTCCAGGTGTTCATCGGGAGGAGGAGTTCTCAGGCCTTTCCAGGTGGTTTTTTGGATAAAATATTCCCCGTTATAAAGATTATCCACCATATACCTGATTCCATTGTCCAGGATATTCCGGAAAGAAGTGATATCCTCGCCGAGGGCTTCTGCCATTTCTATCATGGCCAGGGTTGCACCCAGATAGATGCTGCTACACATTCCATCGGGTCCCCAGAATTCTATATCATAGGTGTTGTGGTGAGGCTCTACCAGTACCCCTATCCTGTCAGGATCCCAGCTGTGTGAACAAAATTCATAGCTCGACTTGATTTTTGGCCAGAGGGCCTGTAGCCATTGTGTATCTCCTGAGATACGCCAGTCGCGGTAAACCTTCATCATTCCCCCCAGCTGGCCATCGGCTGCTGCATGAAAGCCATGATCGGTGTACTGGATAGGCAGGGCAGACCGGAAGTTCTGGTGACCCGCTTCATCCTGGCTTTGCAGAAATTCTGTTTCCCGTAGACTTCGTTCCAGACGAGGGAAGAGGTGGGGAATGGCCTGAGCATAATTCCACACATGTGTACAGGATCCGATACAACATCCGCTGCCTGCATCAAAACAACCCTCAAATGCCCATAAAGCCCCGTTTTTCTGTCTGAGCACCGTGGGGGATTTTAATATCCCCAGGTTAGCAGAAACCGCCTCAAGGACCTCCGGAGGAAGATCAGAAGCATAGAAGGTCTGGCTGAACAGATCAGATTGATCTCGCAGTTCTTTGTAATTTGATACCAGGAATTGAGATACTTCATAGATGTCTGCAAACTTTTGGGAGTACCAGGGCTCATAGAATTGGGATGTATATTCTGGCGAACAACAAGCGGTGGCAGGATCACAGGCGAAAGCATCCTCTTGTACTGCAGGAATGCCTCCAAACCTCTGATCCGAATGGGGAACATACCACGACATCAGAAGGTGTATGGTTTTTGAATCTCCTGGATGCAATGAAAATGGAACATACAGTGAGGCATTGGCAGACCCGGAGACAGCTGTATCAGAAACCGCCTGGGCTTGTTCAATATCTTTCCATAGCATGGTGCGGGCATCGTACCAGCCCCCCCTGAACCACCGGTGATCCACCGTGGCATCCTCCAGGGTGGAGATGGCAAAATCACCTTTGTAATGTGGCTTATCAGGGAAGCAGGACTGCGCCAGAATAAATCCGTTCCGGGTCTTCTCTATACTATGTCCCTTATTTTCATAAGTCATTCCCCATTCATTCGCCCCGCGGATCCGCATAAAGTTCTCGGCATGGTATGAAAACACCATTTTTAAAACTGAGTCAGTCCGGTTGACAAAGGTATACTCAAGTGCGGCCATGGGCATGGAGGATAGATCTTCCTCGCCTGGGCTGAAGGGACTCCAGCCTTTAATTTCTACATCAAGGGGGAGGTCATCATCTTGAAGCTTCACTGATGCAAAAGGGAATCTTGCCAGGAATTCAGCATGATCAAACCTGGGAAATCCATAGCTACTATTAGAACTTCCGTTTCCTGTATAGGGGGCACCATACAACTTGCGTTCGGGTACCGGGCCCTCCAGAACTTTGGAACCGTTTTCCAGGCCTTCTACAGCGATGGCCCCGAACATAAAGGGCTCATTGAATACATCAGGTTTATGCCTGACCGAAACATGAGAGATGGCTCCGGTACCCTCCAGACAGATCATTCCGGCACCCATTCCCCCCATGGGGAAAGCCACACGGTTCAGGCGCTCTCCTGTATAAGTGGTGTTAAATACAGTATCCTCTTTTTCCGGTCGGGAGTTACTGCAAGCACTGGCCAGACCGGTGAGGGCTATCCATAAGAACAGATGCGAAGTTTTCATGTTGGGAAGATTGAATTCCCAAGTTATGAAATTCATTCTTTCCAAATGGAAAATTATCCCAGCTTTCTGTCAGATTAAAACTAAGGCATATCTAATAGCTCAAGTCCCTCCATGGCTGAAGTTCCACCCGGGGTATGCAGCAGGGCTTTCTGGAAAAGTACTTTCGCCTCCCGGAAATTGTTCAATTTGAAATGGGACCAGGCCAGCATGCTCAGGGCGTCATAATCAAATGGGTATAAATTGACCACCTTTTCGAAATATTTTCTGGACGATTCATAATCTGCCTTCCCATATAGGATCAAACCCAGCCTGTGCATGGCGATGGAGTTGTTGGGACTTATCTCCAGGATCTTCTCATATTGGGCCATTACCATGGTCCAGTTGCCCATGGCTGCTCCCGGGTAGACCACTCCAAACCTGGGTTCGATGGCATAGGGCATCAGGTCTATGGCCCTGTTATAGTAGGCCGTGGATTCGGTGAAGCTGCCTGCCTGGTAACTTAGCCAGCCCAGACGCAAGTTGACTTCATAAGATTTTTCGCTATATACATTTTTCAAACTGGTGATGGCACCGCTGGTTTCACCTGTGGCTTCCTGGATGTAGCTTTGCTGAAAAGCATTTTTGGTTTCTGTGAAACTCTGACCTGAAACAGTAGTTGCAGGGATCATCATGCTGAACAAAAACAGCAGTATGTAATGTCTTAAAATTTCCATGTTAGTCCTCCGTATATTGAGATTGCATTATAGTATATCGTATTGCTTACATCAGTTGTACCCGGATCCGAAGCACTGAAGTCACTTCTATTTGAGGTCCACATCCCACCCATATAAAACATTGACTTCCCCTCTGTTATTGGAATGGAAAGTGATAATTTTATTTTCTTTTCAATCACCTCGGCAAAGCTGTTGTGAACAATCATGCCGTTGTTTTCAAGATAATTGGTCATATCTCCCATGCTTCCATTCATATCGATCCACACCTTTTCAGCAATGGTAAATCCAAACATAAGTTCTGGGATGATCCTGATGACACCATCCAATCCCGGATTAATTTCATACTGGCTGTTTACATAGCCACCTGCATAGAGATTGAGGTTTCCCATTGGGAACCAGGTAATACCCAATCTGTTTTGGAACTGGTCTGCCTGGTTAAGCTTGCTGTAGTATGCTCCAAGGTGCAGGTTCACCTTACCCAGCTCCTGGACAAATCCCAATCCGGTAACAATATCAGTTTGCTTCAAGTAGCCCAGCCTTATACTGGAACCTCCCTGGAATGCCTGGTTGGAGTCATATGGCACCTGAGAACTGATACCGATGATATGTAACATGGGCGTAAAGAGAGAACCCGTACGGGTGGCAAATTCAGGTGAAAGGTAATACTGATACTGTCTGACTTGCTGCTCTGACATATAGATCGCGGTTATTCCGTCACTGGAAAAATAGTGGTTGGATTTTGACAGATATGTAAAAGCATGGGATAGCCGAACACCTGGTGCGATGCGGTTGGTAAATGCAAGGGAGGCATTAGAGAAGTGCCTCGTGGTTGATTGTTGACCTGAGGTACTCAGGGGATATAGCTCTGCGGGATCCTTAAAAATATCATCATCCACTCCTTTGTTGTAGAGGTACTCAAGCGAGAGATTTTCAAAAAACCTGGGTGCCAGGGGAGGCAGCTTACGGGCCAGCTCTCCTTTGAACTCTTCCCTGGTCCACCCGGCCTGTTCAGATTGTCCCGAATAGAGCCTTGAGAAATACAGGTATTCCAGGGCTACAGGATCGCCCTGGTTCTGTTCCAGTGCGGCAGAGAAATGACGTGCCGCAGTTCGATAATGTTTTTTGCTGTAATAGGCGATCCCAATTCTCATCCTCAGGTAGTAGAAGTCCATCTCCTGCTTAAGAGCCTGCTTCCCCATAATAATCACACTATCCCATTTCTGGGAAAGGTAAAGCTGATAGGTTTTCCTGTTGATGGTGTTAAAATCTGCCGGTTCCTGTGCCTTGATACCCAAGGAGACAAACCCCAAAAGCCATATAGAGATAATTATCCTGTACATGTGGCCTCCAGCTTCAGGTTTTTCGAATTCACGGTCAGTTTGCGAATCCCTTTTTCATTGATGACCACGGTGAATTCGAATGTTCTTACCGTTTTTCCTGCCATGGAATTCTTTGCTGAAGAGGCCAGCCTGATCTTTGTAGGGGCCATGTCACTGTCGATCCAATCATATGTGCATTTGAAATCAGAGCGAAGGAATTTCCAGAACGGAGCTACCAGGTCCTGCACACCCAGCAGGGGCTGGTTGAAGATCAGGTTTAGCGGGTAGCTGTCAGTGATGGTGAGGTCCTGATAAAAGCCCTGCTGAACCTGGAATGTAGACATGAAAAAGTAGTAAAGCAGATCTTTCTTATGGCCTGAATAGTGAGTAAAGAACAGCAGGTTGCCATCGTTGACAAAGTAGGCCATGGCGCCTGACTGCTGACACCGGATGTAGGCATTGTTGTAGGGATCGGTATTTACTTCCCAGGTGCATTCGCTCTGCTCCCCATTGAGGATTACATCGAAATGGAACCGCTTGCCCGGAATGAAATGAAAAGCGTTGTAAAGTAGTTCGTTTCGCTCAATGTTCGATATCTGATCGCCCAATCCAGGGACCTCAAATGATTTCAGGTCAAAGCTGTTTTCATGGTGCAGGATGTGATAAGAGATTGGATACTCCTTTGTGACCGATCCGATGTAGGGGGTTTCCTGGATCTGAAAATGGAGATGGGGATAAGGGGACCTTCCCGAGTTTCCGCAACGTCCGATCTCAACACCCTCTTTGATGGTGTCACCTTCCTTTACCTTGATTGAGCCCTCTTTTAAATGACTCAGGGAAGTATACAGATGTTCATCATGTTTGATGATGACTGTATTTCCCCAATTCTCTTTGAGGTTGACCTCTCCCACCACATTGTCGGGGATGCGGTCCGCCACAAATTCCACTGTTCCGTCGGCGGGGGCCAGGACCATCTTGTCGTAGCAGAAGTAATCGGTCAGCAGGTCACCACTCCCCATAAATTGCTTCTCCTCCATGTTGGTGATCACAAAATCCCAGGCATGCCGGAATTCATCTTTATGGGTATGCTCCCCGTCATGGCCCTGGGATATGGTCCAGGTCCCCAGGAAAGGCAATATGACAGGCTTCTGTTCATGCTGCCTGAACCGCACCAAATCGTTGTGAAAGGCATAGAGGTTTTTCTCAGGCGAATTGTGTTGAATGAGAACCTCGGAGAGCTTTACAGAAGGTCTGAGCCTGAATTTCAATGCATACAGGAACAAAAGTACCACCAGGTTAAAGGGCAGGGAATAGATGGGCAGGCTGAATATGGCAAACACCCTGGAAAGGCTGATGGTAATCATGGCCACAATAGGGATCAGCAATACCACCCAGAGATACGATCTTTTGGAAGGTATAATAAAAAATCCGCCTATTGCAATGGAGGTAAGTATGTAGTTGAAGCCAATATAGCTGTAGCTTAATTCTGATATATCGGCACCGATGATTTCATAGAAGAGGTATGCGGTATAGAATCCGATAAGCGACAGTGAAAATGAGATCCTGGAAAACAGCAATAAACCAATGCTGAGGATGATTCCTGAAAGCAGGTTGTACTGGAAAAGAATGGCCCCCAGGGAGATAAAATAAACCCGGAGGGATTTGGGCAGCTGCAGGTCGTTCCACCATTCATAAATCCTGACCAGGGGATCACCCCCAATGGTATAGAGGTCATTAAAGGTATAGATGCCCCGTTCGCTGATTCCCAGTGCTGTAAATTCCTTGGTAGCCAGGGTCATGACCCAGATGGAAAGCAGGAAGGGAATGGAGAGATAGGGCAGGGCATATTTTCCAATCACCCCTTGAAGCGATACTGCGATTAAAAGGGTCAGAATGGCCCCCATGAGGATGACCAGTACCAGGTATAAGCTGGGTTCGAAATAGACTCCAAGCCCCAATCCCACAAGTAAGCTGTTGAATCCAAATACCCCTTTTGAGATGGTCTTTTTATCAAATCCCAGAAGGAAGCCCACCAGATTGGTGATGATCACCGAAAGCAATCCAAACACTCCTGCATAGAGATCAAAAAAGGTCACTACTAAAAGGATTCCTGCAAACAGACGCTGGTCCGAGAAGAACACCTGACCATAGCTGTTGGGTATGGCTTTCAGGAATAGTTTAATGTCATCAGATTGCTTCAAAGCTGATTTTTAGGTTTATATCCAGACTACTTCAGATGGTCGGGGATCACCTCTTGCTGGCGGATAAGCTCCATGTTTTCCTGCTTTCTGATCACATGGTCATTCCCTTTGGTATCGATTAGAACCACATTGGGGCGCAGGGTAATAAACTGCATCCACTGGGTCATGTTGTAAGCACCGATTCGTTTGATCACAAACTGGTCCCCTTTTTTAAGTAAAGGGAATTGAATGGCTTCTCTGATCACATCGATGTTCATGCACAGGGGACCATAAATGGTGGTCTCTTCCATATGTTCGGAAACGGCGGCTGCGGGGTAGACTTCATGTTCGTACCAGAAGGAGGTAAAGAGCAGGTTGATCCCCACATCCACGATGGTGGCCCGATTGCCATTGGAAAGGCGTTTGTTGGCGATAACCGTACCAAGCAGGTACCCGGCATCGTCGATCAGGGCCCTTCCGCTCTCCAGGATCAGTGTGGGCAGGTTTTTGGGATTCAGTTCTGAATTCAGGATGGCCGAAGAGATGGCGTCCGCATATTCATCAACGGAAGGTACGGTATCGGATCCGGGGTAGTAGGCCCCTTTCAGAGTATTTTGGGAAGCAAATCCTCCACCGAGATCCAGGTATTTGATATTCACTCCGTACTTTCTCTCAATACCAAAAGCCAGGTCGGCCAGCTTCCCGGCAGCCACTTTGTAAGCATTGGAAGCAAGCATGTAAGTTCCTATGTGGGTGTGAAGACCCACAAGTTCCATTTTCTCACTGATCATGATCCGGTTGATGGCATCCCAGGCATCCCCGTTCTCATAATTAAAACCGAAGCGGTCCCACATGGGGTATATACCGGTATCCATGTTGACACGAATGGCAACTTTGGGTCGCTTCCCAGAGTTTTCGGAAATGGCGATGATTGAATACATCTCATCGAAATGGTCGATGTGGATCAGAGAGTCGTTTTCGATGGCTTTTTTCAGATCCTCATCGGTTTTGTCTGGACCATTGAAGATAATTTGGCTTCCCTTCACACCGTTATTGATGGCCTTGTCATATTCAAATCCCGAAACCACTTCAGCCCAGGAGCCTTCCTGGTGAAAGACCCGGCACACTGCATCCAGGTAGTTGGTCTTATAGGACCAGGCAAACTGGACTTTCGGATAGCGGGTGGTAAAAGCATGCCTGGCCTTCTTGTATTTTTCCCGGATGGTATTCTCTGAGATCACATAGAGTGGTGATCCATGTTTGGCCAGTAGCTCAGGCACTGCATTTTCGTCAATATGTGTGATGGGTTCAGCCTGGGTTTTCATGCCAAATTTGCTTGGCATCCCGGCCTGCAGTTTTTTTATAAATGGTCTTTCAAACGGTCTCTTTTCCATGATATTCCTATATTATAGTTCCCCAAGTGTGGAGAGTTTTTCAAATTCTTTCAGGTTGGTAATCAGGTCATATGAGTAACGGACAAACATGGTCCCTACCTCATAACTGGTGTAGGGTTTCACCTCTTCTCCCAGTGCCAGTTTAACCAGTGCTTCGGGCAGGTTTTGGCCGGCTCCAACGGCTAGATAGACCCATGCAGGTATCCTTGGATTGATCTCGATGATGAACAGTTCGTTCTTGTTGGATTTTACCAGCTCCAGCTCCATACCGCCTCGCCATTTCATGGCTTTAATGATTTTGTTGGTCAGATCGAGCAGCTTTGGGTCATCCAGGGTTACCCCAGACCAGGCTTTTCCCTTATCGGTGATGTAATGTTTACGCATGGGGACGGCACCGATGGTATTGCCCTCTCCGTCTCCCAGTGCCACTACATTGACCTCAGTGCCTTTGATAAACTCCTGTATAATGACGGGGAGTCCCCACTTGGCGCTGATCTTATTGTAATTCATCCTTACCTGCTCCTCGTTGTAGGCCAGGAAAGCATCATAAAACTTCCCTTTGACCATCAAAGGGTATTCAAAATCGTCTTTGAGTGTTTCTATCTCATCGATCCGCATAATGGGTTTACTGAAAGGAACCGAAAGACCGTACCTCTCACCGAATTCAGGGAGGTTGGATTTGTGGCGCTCTTCAAACTGCTCCAGGGTGGGGAGGAATGTCTTAATGCCTGCCTTCTCCAATATCTTTTCCGACCGCATAAATGCATAGAGCTCTGCATCAAAGTTGGGAATCAGTACATCAATGGGATCTTTTTCATGGATATCCAGGATCCGCTGTAACAACACATCTGATCCTTCTGAGGGGTAGGGAACCTGGTAAGTTTTATCGACTATTCCATCCATATAAATAGCTGGTTCGAGGTTCTCATAGGCCAGACCTATGATCCGGGGATCAAATTCTTTTGAATCCCTGATGCCACGTATCACCGGGACCCCTGGTCCGGGATTATCCGTGTTGTTTAATCCTGTAAGGGCTACTGTGATTTTAGTTTTCATTCTCTTCGTCCAGAAGTTCAAATTGCCTCAGCATGCTGATGAAGTCGAAAAAGTACTTCTCAAAGCTGGGGGGATCAATATCGTAGGTGCTGGTCATCAGGGAGGTGATTTCAGCCGGCGATCTGTTCTCGCCAAGATGGCCCAGAATCTCCTGTCCAACTTGATTAAGGGAATATGAGTCACCGGTGGTAGGGTTGAACACAAACCCTGTTTCGCTCACGGCAATGTTTTTTTTGATTTGCATAATGAACAGTTATACTAGTTTATCGTACAAAGATCCAGGTTCCAGGAAGTATAGCTGTTATACTTTTCTGTTAAAATGTTACATAATTTGAGTTATTAAGTAGGGTAGGAGCGCCTTTATGCGGTTAGTCATTGTAATAGCCGGGAAATTGATTACTACTACCATTCATATTAAGAATATGATCAGCCACTGTTGCATCCGTGTGATCAAGGAGGAGCTTGAGGCAGCAGGGATAGGAGTGGATGAGATAGGCCTGGGAAAGGCCACCATCAGCTATGATGAGCAGGAAATTAGCTACGACTATATCCGGACCTTACTGGTTGATTTGGGTATGGATCTCATTGTAACACGAGATAGCCGATTGGTCGAGCAGATCAAACTGGCAGTAGTCGAACTGATTCATTATATGAATAATGTGGACTCTATTGTAAGGAAATCGGAATACCTGGTTGAGAAGACGGGTCTCTCTTACTCATATCTCTCCAGAATCTTTTCGTCGCAGGAACACATAACTCTGGAGAAATTTATCATCCTGAATAAGATTGAGAGGATCAAAGAGCTTATCGACCAGGAGGAGCTCACCCTGAGCGAGATAGCTTTTAGAATGGATTACAACAGCGTTCAGTACCTATCCAGCCAGTTCAAGCAGAGTACCGGGTTGACAGTGAGTGAGTACAGAGAAAGTGACCGTTCTTCCAAAAAGCCCATTGATCAGTTATATTAGGTAGGAATTTCGTTACATTATTCCCGTATTTCATAACAGGTCCCTGGGTATTAGTACGGATATTTGTATCGAATTATATAGATATATGAATATAAAAGTCTGAGTTATGAAAAAAATTAGTTACAGATTGTCAGGATGGTGGGTTGTTGCGATAGCTATTTTACTTTCAATTACGCAATGTACAGAATCCAACGGGTTGGATGATCAAATGACACCCGGAAGTGAAAAGAACGAATCGGGCATTCAGGGGTCCGAACTCACAGAAGCCGAAATTGATGGGATCAGGTTTATGAGGGAGGAGGAGAAGGTAGCCCGGGATGTATATATTTATCTTTATGAGATCCATCCACTGAGACCCTTCCTGAACATTTCTAAAAGTGAACAAGCCCATATGGATGCCATCAAATATTTAATTGATGCGTTTGATATTGAAGATCCCGTAGGAGAGAATCCTGAGGGGGTGTTCCAGAATGAAGAGTTACAGGAGCTATATGATGCGCTGATTGAAAAAGGCAGCACCTCCAGGGAGGAGGCGCTGAGAGTCGCGGCCCTGATTGAAGAGGTAGATATCATTGATCTTCGGACCGAATTAGATTCCATTGCAAGCAATGAAGATGTGATCAGGGTCTACACCAATTTATGCAAGGCTTCTGAAGCCCATTTGAGGGCATTCACCGGGGTCCTGGCTTTATATGGGGTGGAGTATGCCCCCGTCAAACTAAGCCAGGAGGAGTTTGACAGGATCATGGCCGATTAATCGTAGAATATCTAATCCACCAGCTCTTCTTCATACATCTCAGAGAAATCCCTGATCGAATTTGATGCCCTTCTTCCTCCGAAGAAACCCACCAGGGCCAGAACTAAGAGTACAATAGCCACTATTTTCACAGAGGACTCCTTTCCTTTCAGGGCCTGGATGATAGCATGGTAAAGCAGGTAGATGCCGAAAAGGCTTACAGCCAGTGCGATCACGCCACCCAGGGTGAAGTTGATCCCATAAAATAAGGCAAGAAAGGCATTAATGGGATATATCACCATTAAGGATGCTGATACTCTCAGGTTGGCTTCAAAATCGGTATTGCCGCCACAGATCGCTGAGATCACAAGCATGATGACACCACCTATGAATAGCCCAATTATCGCAGCTATGACAGACCAGATCAGGGACATGATCCCAACCGCACCGCCTAATAATCCGGCACCTACTGCCGACATACCCAGAACACTCCATAAGAGTGCAAATAGACCAGCAAGCACTCCATATACGGCTGCTTTGATCAGAGGTTCGGTTAATCCCCCTGTGAGGGGCATGGACTGAAAATAAGCTTTGGGATTCAGCAATGTTTCCCGGGAATCTTTCAGAATCTTCTTAAAATCGATGCTTTCGTTACTCATAATTTGGAATTTTTTGGAGATATAATTTACGAAGATTGCAGGGCATCTCCAAACCTTATTCGAGCACAGGAAGCATAAGCTTAAAAGTGGTCCCTTTCCCCTCTTCAGATTCAACTGCAATCTGTCCTCCATGATTGTGGATAATCTGTCGCGAAAGGCTTAAGCCTATTCCAGATCCCTCCGGTTTTGTGGAGTAGAATGGCACAAAGATTTTTTCCAGCACATCGGAAGGGATGGCCGGCCCGGTGTTGTAAATTTCAATGGAAACCTGATGGAGGATTCTTTTAACTGAGATACCGATGACGGGATCCATTTGCTTGTCCAAAGCTTCGGTAGCATTCTTTATGAGATTGATCAATACCTGCTTTAATTGTGCATCATCTGCCATGATCCTCAGATTCTCCGGTCCATAATTGAAGGAGCAGGAAATTCCCTTTTCCTTACAAGGAATCTCATACAGCTCCCTGAGCTCCTCCAATAACCCGGTCACCTGTAACTCCTTTTTTTCTGGCAATGGCAAGCGTGACAACTGGCGATAACTACCAATAAATTCTGCTAATGCACGGTTCCTGCTGGAGATAGTTTTAAGTGCGGTATAAAGGTTATCGATGGTCTTTTGAGAGATCCCGCTTACGTCCTTGGGATTTCCTTCACTTTCAAGAAGCATAATCCCTGTTTCTGTAAGGGAGGAGAGTGGAGTAAGGCTATTCATGATCTCATGGGCCATGATGCGGCTGATGGTCTGCCAGGATTCCATCTCCTTCTGCTCTATCTCAGGCTCAATGTCCTGGAATGTGATAATCTTTATGGGCGCTCCCCCGATTTTCACAGTATTGATAAGCACCAGCAGTTGTTTTCCTGTGGGAGTGGTGCTTAGCCGGATCATTTGTCTGCCCGATTCGCCCATGGCTTCCACTGCACTTGTAAAAAGAGGAGTTCTCTTTTCTATCTCGGCCCACGAAGGATTTTTGGTATTGTACAGCCCCAGGGTATTCAAAGCAAGTGGATTGATCAATTCAGGCTCATGGGCTTCATTGATTGTCAATACCCCGGTGTGGATATGTTCAAGAATGGTTTGGAGGTACTGGTACTGTGTTTCTTTCTCGATCCTGGCCGAGGCAATGGCCCGGATAATGGCTTGTGCAGAATCTGCGAGTCCTTCAAAACCAAGCCCTGCAGCCTTGTTCCGGATGGTTTTATTATAGTCGCCATAACGGATAGAGTCAAGAAGAGATTCCACAATGCTGTTGGTGCGGGCAATGGTCCTGAAGAGCTCCACGATAAAGGCAATCAGGATCAGGCTTACGCCAAGAACAGTGAACAGCCTGGCCTGCTGTCCTATGACCAGTGTCAGAGCCAGCATGGCCATAAAGATCAGGACCAGCCGAACTGAAATTCGGAGTGTATATTTATTAAATGCCATATTTCTTCATTCTCCTGTAAAGTGCATTCCTGTCAATACCAAGGTCAGAGGCTGCCCTGGTAACATTTCCCTTATTGGTAAGCAAAGCTTTTTGTATCAAGGACTTCTCATTGTCCTCTATGTTCAATGTAATCCCGGTAGGACTTCCTCCTGCGCTTGAGCCCAACTGATCGAAGCGGATCTGTTTATCCTCACTCATGATCACTGCCCTTGCCATAGTGTTCTGTAGCTCACGCACATTTCCCGGCCAGTGGTAGTGTTGAAGCTGTTTCATACTCCTTTTACCAATCTCAAGTCCCGTTTTCCCATATTTCCGACCGGCCTCAATCAGGAAATGCTCTGCCAGCAGAGGGATGTCATCCGCCCGTTCCCTCAATGGAGGAATGAGCAACTCAATTGTATTGAGGCGATAGAGTAAGTCCTGCCGGAAGGATCCTTTTTCCACCATCTGGTGAACCTTTTGATTGGTTGCTGAGATCAGCCGGATATCAATGGGAATATCGCTACCTGCACCAATTCTCCTGATGGTCCTTTGTTCAAGTACGGTGAGCAATTTGGTTTGCATGGTGACCGGCAAGTTGCCGATTTCATCCAGGAACAGGCTTCCTTTTTCCGCCAGCTCGAATCTACCAGGTTTGTCCTGAATGGCTCCTGTGAATGACCCCTTCTGGTGACCGAAAAGTTCCGATTCGAAAAGTGTTTCCGGGATAGCGCCCATATCCACCCCGATAAAACTTCCCTCTTCACGCGTGGAAAGTCTGTGGATGCTTCGGGCCACCAACTCCTTGCCGGTCCCGTTTTCACCGAGAATAAGTACAGAAGCATCTGTGGGGGCGATAATCCTGATGTTTTCTTTCAGTTTTTCAATGGCATTTGATTCGCCCAGGATATGCATGAAGGGCATATCCACATCCCCTTCCAGGGTCCTGGCCACATTCCGGTATTTCTCCTTCTCCTGGTGGGTATGCTTTAGCTTTAATGCGGATAGAATGGATGCATGAAGTTTTGCGTTTTGCCATGGTTTCAGGATGAAATCAAAAGCACCTGCCCTGATCCCTTTCACAGCCAGCTCCACATCTCCAAATGCGGTCATAAGGATAACCACCATCTCCGAATCATGTTTCCTGATTTGCTCAAGCCACTGCAAGCCTTCCACACCTTCGGTCTGCCCCCTTTGAAAATTCATATCAAGAAGTACCACATCAAAATGTTCTTTGCTTAATCGGGTGAGCACCTGTGCCGGATCGGACATTACAGTAACATCAAATTCCAATTGTTCCAGAAACATACGGGCTGTAAGCAGTATGTCGTGATCATCGTCAATGATCAGAATTTTATGGCTCATGTATACTAGCATTTAATCCCAAATGTAAGCAAACTGCAACAATAACGAACGCACAGCTGCATTAAAAACGAGCGTTTATATGGATCTGTTAAACCCTAACAATTCCATAATGAGCATAAAGTGAGCAAGATAATAGATATGGCATATCTATTGCAAAACAATTGGAAAATTGTCTACAATGGTAAAGCATTATTTCAAACTTACTTTTCGTCATATCAAGAAGTACCTTCTGATCTCCATATTGAATATTGCCGGACTGGCTATTGGTATTGCCAGTTTCGTTTTGATTATGCTATATGTAAACCATGAGCTTAATTACGACCGGTACAATGAGCACTTTGATGATATCTACCGGGTAGCAGTGGATGCCAAGATAGGAAACACAGTGATTCGTCAGACCTGGACCCCGGCTCGAATGCCCCTTGCTATGTACGATGAGTATCCTGAGATCATGGCCATAACCCGGATCGCTGACCGGTCCATGAAAGTTACCCTGGGGGATCTGGTGTATAATGAGGATTTAGCCGCTGCGGTGGACTCAACCTTTACTGAGGTTTTCACCTTGAATTATCTGGAGGGTTCACCGGGAAAAGTACTTAATGAGCCCGGGCAGGTGTTGCTTGACCGGACCACTTCCCGTAAGTATTTCGGGGATGAAACAGCCTACGGAAAGGTGATTATGGTTTACGATACTATTCCATTAACAGTAATGGGAGTCTTTGAGGATTTTCCAGCGCAATCACATTTTCATTTTAGCATGCTTATCTCTTTGGTGTCAATAGATGGCTTGTATAACAATCAGAACTGGTTTGCCAATAACTTTGAAACCTATATGAGGCTGGAACCCGGATTCCCGGAAGATCAACTGGAAGCCAAACTACCCGCTTTTGTGGACAAGTACCTGTTTGAGGGATCTTATGAGGAGCGCTCCGATGATGAAAATTTCTGGATCCTCTATCTGCAACATATCAAGGAGATCCACCTGGGATCTGATCTGAATGGGGAGTTTGAGCCAAATGGCAACATTGCCTACGTCAGGATATTTTCCATTGTCGCCTTCCTTTTACTGCTTGTAGCCTGTATCAATTTTATGAATCTGACCACCGCCAGCTCCTCCATCAGGGCCAGGGAGGTGGGCGTAAGAAAGACAAACGGGGCCAGTCGGAAAAAGCTTCGGCATCAATTCTTTAGTGAAGCGATTATCATCAGTATTCTGGCCCTGATCCTGGCCATGGGACTGGTTGAATCCTTCATGGGGCCATACAGGAATTTCACAGGTGGAGAGATTGAGATTCACTACCTGGATAACTTCCTGGTAATCCCTGGATTACTGGCGCTTTCAATAATAGTTGGATTGTTGTCAGGGATCTATCCTGCACTGTATATGAGCAACTTTTCAGCCATCGATTCCCTGGGTTTTAAAGGTGTAAAGCAGTCCAAAAGCTGGTTCCGTAATATCCTGGTTTTGTTCCAGTTTTCTGTGGCCATATTTCTGATTGCAGCTACAATACTTGTACAGAAGCAGATGAACCTGATCATGGAAAATTCTCTGGGATTCAACAAGGAGCAGGTGGTCCTGGTAGAAAATATTGTCTATATGGAAAATCTGGAAGCCTATAAGGATGAGTTGCGGACCCTGCCCGAAGTGATCCAGGTTTCTGCTTCCGCATGGGTTCCGGGTGATAAAATAACTAACTGGGGTTTTGGTGCCGAAGGGGTGGAGCAAGGATTTAGTCTAAATGCAAATCTCACCGACGAAAGCTATGTGGAAACCATGGGCATGGAAATGGTCAGTGGCAGATACTTCTCAGAGGAATTTAAAGCCGATACAGGAAAGATTGTGCTTAATGAAACCGCAGTTAAACTGCTGGAGATGGACGATCCTATCGGAAAGATTACCTATTTGTGGAACGATCGGACCCTACCATACGAGGTAATTGGAGTGGTAAAGGATTACCACTGGGAATCCAAGCATATGGAGGTCCGGCCACATGCATTGATGCTCCTGGCTGAAAGGTTCAGGTCTCCTTATTATCTCAGTGTAAGGTTTGCCGGTTCTGATTATCAGAAAATAATTAAAACCCTGCAGAAGGATTGGGAGAAATATGTACCTGCCATACCCTTTGAGTATGAGATCCTGGATAAGCATTATGATGGTATCTATAAGAATGAAAAACAGACCCGTTCCCTGCTCACCATTTTTTCGGTGATCGCCATTTTAATCTCTTGTCTTGGTCTATTTGGTCTGGCTTCTTTTATGGCCGAACGAAAAACCAAGGAAATCGGGATCCGGAAAACCAATGGGGCCACCACGTCGAATATCCTAAGGCTGCTATCCCTCGATTTTACCAAGTGGGTATTGCTGGCCAATATTATTGCCTGGCCCCTGACCTGGTTCGCCATGAAGAAGTGGCTTGAGAGCTTCGCCTACAGGGTGGAGATTCCCTTATGGATCTTTTTTGTGGCAGGAATTCTGGCCTTTCTGATTGCCATGGCAACGGTAAGTTTCCATGCGGTGAGGGCGAGCCGTCAAAATCCCAGCATGTCGCTCCGTTACGAATAATCCTACATGGAAGGCTGGAGGCCCGAGTCAAAGGATTCTTCAGTTGCTCTGAACCAGGAAGTGGCTTGCCGGTTCAGAAAGAACTGTATCTTATTGCGAAGCCCCGGGATAATCAGGTGGTCACCACGAAGCATACCGTTGATAGCCTTCATGGCTATAAATCCGGGGGCAAGAGTTTGAAAGTCTTCCTCGAAAATCCTGCCGATGTTTTCCATCTTCTGCATGATGTTCTTCATGGGCGCAGTATGGACCATGCTAACCGATACTCCTGAGTGCTTTAATTCCTCTTCAAGCTCTTTAGTAAACGAATACATTTTTGCCACCGAATGCTGCAGGTCTGTACTGAATTGCTCCTTCCTGAAAGGGAAAGGAATAATGTGTTGAACGAAGGTGGAGTGATTCCTCATCTGGGGGAGGAGATTCATTGTAAGCATAGCTGCTCCTCTGAAACGGGTCTGGAAGTCATCTTTGGCCAACTCTGAAATACTCTTATTTTCTCTCGACGACCAATCACATGTAATATTATTAATCAGGGCCCTTACCTCGTATTGATCCTTAATGCGCTTTGTCAAAGCCTGGATCTCTTCCTGGTTGGAGAGATCAAGTTTGATTGCATGGACCTGGATATCATGTTTTAGCTGTAATCCAATGGCAAATCTCAGCAAATCAATAGATGTTGTTGATACAATGAGCAGATTGCATCCTTTACGAGCAACTTCGCGGGCCAGTGCCCTTCCCAATTCGCCTTCAGCTCCCAGTAATATGGTGTACGGTGTATTCATATACTAAAAAGACAACTTATTTCTAAATAGGATGCGTCGATCCTGTTAATTTTTCATTACGATTTTGCTACAGCACCTGATCTGTTATTATTAGGATGCAATAACCACGCCAAACCCCATTGACCTATAGGAGTTTTCCAACATAAAGTTCAGTATTTTAAAAAGTCTATCCTAATCCGGAAAGCTCGTTTAGAAGGCTTTTTAGAGTTGAAGATTTAACAATTCGCATGTAGTTATTAACAAATTGCAAGAAATCCTCACCAGACTCTTTTCAGGCTGTAGATCATCCCCTCCTTCAGGAGGACGGATTCCTGACTGGAATATAAATGAATGCTTTCAAATCCGGATTCGGGGAAGCATAATTCGGTCATTACCACGGCACCATTGTCTACAAACAACTCAACAGAAGAGAGGTCAATGAAGGCATGAAACCTGATCTCTCCTGCTTCTGAAAGCTGATAGGGTGCTGTATGTATTCCTGGGAAATGCACAGAGAAATCAGTTCTGCCCGATTCCTGGCGGGCGATAGATACCTCCTGGGTCCGGGTATTAAATGCTGCTAGCAGCTTTTCATGCTGCTCGCTCTCCAAAATAATCCCGAATTCAATTTCTTCCTCCTCCTCCGGATTAAGTTCAAATACCAGATCAATCTCATACAGGGGATATTCATCTTCAATAGCAGGTCCCACATTATTTCGTTCTTTTAAGGCTCCTGGCTCCAGCTTGTAGTGCTCAGTCCTTAGCTGTTCAGTTTCATGTACAGGAATTGAGCTCAGCAGGTAGCCCCGTTCATCCTTTCCCAATTTGAGTTCCCTGGGTAGTGTCATGGCACTTCTCCAGCGTTCAGAGGGAACATGACCGGCATACTGCCAGTTGCTCATCCAGCCTAAAAAGATCCTCCTGCCATCTTCTGAAGGAACATCGGACCAGGTGACCCCGGCGTAGTTGTCCTTTCCATAATCAAGCCACCGGGTACCGCCTGTGGGATCATCGCTGGTAAATTCTGAGCCATCGAAATCCCCGATATAATACTTAGTGCCAGAACCACCATTGGGACCACCGTCTCCGATGCTCACAAACAAAACCCATTTTGTCTCCTCTCCATAGGGGAGTGGAAAGAAATCAGGGCACTCCCAGACACCCTCATCCGGGCCAAGATCAGCATTAAATTCACTCTCCTTGGTCCATTGTATCAGGTCGGGTGAGGAGTAGAACATGATCCGGTCCTGGGCGGCAAGTACCATGATCCATTTTTGCCCTGCTTCATACCAGCTCACCTTGGGATCCCTGAAATCTCTTAATCCAGGGTTCGGTATTACAGGATTCCCGGCGTATTTAGTCCAGCTTCTACCTTTGTCCAGGCTGTAGGCAATGCTCTGGTACTGGAACAGATTGCTTTCGGTTTTTTCCAGGGCATGGTTGTGGTGTGTAAAAATGGCTACCATTGGCGGATTCTCACCGCTGCCGAGGCCCGAGCTGTTGTTCCAATCAATCACTGCACTGCCTGAAAATATTGTTCCCAGACTGTCAGGATAAAGTGCAATAGGCAAATGTTCCCAGTGGACCAGGTCGGTGGTGATGGCATGTCCCCAGTGCATAGGGCCCCATACAGTGCTGTGGGGATGATATTGATAGAAAAGGTGATATTCACCTTCATAGTAGACCATCCCGTTGGGATCGTTCATCCACATGGAATCGGGAGAAAAATGAAACTGTGGACGGTACTGTTCCGTGTAGTAGGCCTTTTGGGTTTGGGATTCATCAGGCTTGTTGATGGTACAGGATGAAAATGCAATAGGCAGCATGATCAAGACCCTGAAAATTCTTCCTACTGTTCGCATGTATAAAAAATTAGATATTTGACTTGATTTTGCCCGTAATGATGTCCATAACCCGGCTCGTAACAGCTGAGCTTTCTCCTGTTGCGGGACAATGACCTGTTCCATTCAATTCTGAGACGATCGATTTGATATGGGGCATCTGTATATGTTGCGGCTGAAGGGTTGCCTTAGTCTCCTGATGTAAACCTGAAGAGAGGGTCATGGGTTTAAAGCTGAAGATGGAGAATTTCAACTTTCCCTTTTCTCCGACAACCTCCACTTGATCCTTCGTGAATGGCTCAGGAGTTACAAAATTCCAGCTGCCGCTTACCATTATGTTCTTAGGCAGGACCAGTGTGGCAGAGAGGGTATCTTCTGCAGCATACAATCCACCGATATTAGTTGCTTTTCCAGATACCTCCAGGGGATCACCAAATATGTGAAAGAGAATGTCCAGGGCATGGCAGCCCAGATCGTGGAAATATCCGCCGCCGGCATCTTCCGGGATCACCCGCCACGGCAGGTTTTTAGGATCGTAATCTTCAGGACGGGCAGCGTAATACTGCTGCATGTTGATATGAAGGATCTTACCCAGGCTTCCACTTTCGATAATGGACTTCACCTTCTTAAAATAATCCAGCGATCGACGGTAATAGGCCACAAAAACGGGCAACCCGACTTTTTCTGCGGCCTCATTGATGATCTTACACTCTTCCCAGGTACGGGCCATGGGCTTCTCAATGTATAGAGCTTTGCCTGCTTTAATGGTCTCAAGAGCATAGTCCATGTGTGAACCTGGAGGCGTGGCGATATAGACAATGTCCACCTCCGGATCGCGGATCACATCAAAGGGGTCTCTGTGGACAGTGGGGATGCCATGCCTTGCTGCATAGTCTTCTGCCTTCTTAGGTGTCCGGTTCCCAACGGCTACCAGCCGTGAGTTCACGATCTTATTAAAGGATGGAGCACTCTTGAGCTCGGTAACATTACCGGTGCCGATCATGCCCCAACGGATTGTTTTTTTAGTCATGTAACTAAGGTAATGAAAATACAAAAGCTCCCGGAGGAGCTTTTGTAAATGAAGATAACAAGGGAAGGAATTAATCCATAGCTACTGCTGGTTCGAGGGCCTTCCTGCAATACTCCCTGCATATTGCTGTCTCCTTCACGGCATCAGATCCTTCAGGAATCTTGTATTCCAGTTCAATGTCACAGTAAATGGGCCATTGATTCTTCTGGATCAGTTGCAGTACTTCATTGACGGGGGTATCGCCCTGTCCAAACGGCTTGTTGACATTGCCCTTGACTTCGTTGTCCTTGGCTGTCTTATCCTTCACGTGAATACTTGCAATCTGCTCGTGGTATTTTTCGATAAATGCTACTGGATCTTTACCAGTTGATCCCAGGTAGTGGCCAATATCAAAATTCAGCCTGTTGGCGGGATTAAGAGCAAGGAGTTTATCCACATCAAAATCCTCATCAGCATACTGGTAATGATTGTGGAAGATGGCCACCATTCCGGCGCGTTCTGCCGCGGCACCTACTTTTGTGCAGTTCTCTTCACCAATCTCTGTGGTGATCCCGATGGCGCCCAGTGTTTTGGCCACCTTGAAGGAATAATCCAGGTCCTCATCACTCATTCCGGCGGTCCACTTGTAAATATGGATATTCACTCCGGCATCATTGAACTTTTGCTTGAACGCCACATATTTATCCATGGTCTCATCCGAATAGCGCCATACCTTGATATCCTTCTGGTATTTTTCTATGGCCGCTTTTTCTTCATCGGTCAGATCGCTGGCTCTCATTCTTCTCCTTGAAACAGTACTCTCAGGAGCTCCCAGATAGGCTTCAACACCGGTTCCCATCAGCTCCACCGAGCTGAGGCCTGCTTCCACACAGGCCTGTAGGACTGCATCTACTTCACGTATGCTCCTGAAACTATAGGTAATGGCACCGATCTGCACCCCTCCATAATTGGAGTTGATGGGCTCCTGTCCATCAGCGGAAAAGGAACTCAAAACCATCACTACGGCCATGGCCAGGATGGATAGAGTTGATTTGATTTTCTTGTTTTTCATCTTTGTTATGTTGTTAAGTCAGTTATTATAATTTCCAGCCATCACGGTATTCGTAGTGGAAGTATTCATTGGCTCCTTCAAGATTAGTGATCCTCATGTTCTCTGCATCATACTCCAGAGTTTTATTCACCTGTTGTGAAGCCACAGCTATATTGGTCAGAAGCATAATCTCGGTCAGTACGGAAGAGATCTCAAAATCATTGGCCGCTTTCCGACCCTCTTTGATGGCTTCAATAAAGTCCACATATACACTACTTGGACGATTCAATGACTTCTCTGGAGCTACAAAACCAGGATCCTCAGGGATCAGCTCGGGCCTAGCGCCGTGGGTTCCATGCTGAAGCATTCCCTTGTCTCCAATATAAAGAGCTTCCCTGAGCCTGCGGTCTGCTTCCAGTTCAGCCGGACGGAAAGGCTTGATTCCTCCATCGGACCAGGTAACTTTTACAGGAGGCTTATCTCCCCTGGCAGGAAACTCATACATAACATTCTCGGCCTGGGGCAGGTATTCGGTTGTGTATGGAGAGGTAGTGGCCTGGATTTTTGTGGGCATACCCAATTCGAGGGCCCAGATAGGTGCATCAAAGGTATGTGCTCCCATATCTCCCATGGCTCCGGTTCCATAATCCCATAAGCCACGCCATGCAAAATGGGTGGTCTCCGGGCTATAAGGTTTCTCCGGAGCCGGTCCCAGCCAGACATCATAATTCAGGTTGGAGGGTACATCTACTCCAGCGGGACGCTCCAGAGGCCCCTGAGCCCATACCGGCCGGTTCGACCACATTTGCACTTCTCTGACATTACCGATGGCACCGGACTGAATCCATTCTACAGTTTGCATGGTTCCTTCAATGTTGTGTCCCTGATTTCCCATCTGGGTCACTACGCCGGTCTTTTTGGCCAGCTCTTTCAGGAAACGAACCTCGTGAATGGTTTTGGCCATGGGCTTCTCCACAAAGACATTTAAGCCTGCATTCATGGCATAGGCTGCTATGACCGCATGTGTATGGTCGGGGGTTCCGATCACCACGGCATCCAGCTCTTTCTCCTTGTCAATCATTTTGCGGAAATCGTCATACACCTTGGCCTTTGGGTATCCGGCAAAGATATGACCGGCATACACTGAGTCAACATCGCACAAGGCATAGATATTTGCGTGCTTGAAGGTTTTATCACCACCAGCATCACCCATCTGGTTGGGATTGTCGGAAGCCCTGGCTGCAGTTGGCCTCCTTCTTTCAGGTCTTATTCCGGGATAGCGGTAGAACTTCATACCGGGCAGTCCTCCGCTGCGTTTGATGGGAACATCGGGAGATGCAATGTTCTGGATATCGCTTCCGCCCTGGTTCCCCAGTCCGATTCCTGCAACATTCACCATATCGCTGGGAGCGGTAAATCCCGGTCCTCCAAGCACATGGCGAGGCACAATGGTAAAAGCAGCTGTTGCCGCTGCAGTTTTCCCGATAAAGGCTCTTCGTGAGAGACTATTTCCGGATTTGCTGTTGTTCTTTTTCATTTGGTGGTGTTTAAAAGTTAAACCAGTAATTCAGTTTGATAACCAGGGCCCGGTGTTTGGGTCCCCAGAATTCTACCGCATAATTATCGGTATAGACGATATAGAGATCCGACATGGGCTGGAAGCGCCACTGGATCCGGCTGTTTATGTTAAAATTATCCTCCTGGGTATTGTACTGCAGAAAGGTTGTCCAAAAAAGTTTCCTGGAGAAGTTGATCTC
>Ga0164315_10000288_pt1 | contig 33289 bp, 33 predicted proteins | sample GuaBasSedimGuay6_FD_113737 | JGI IMG/M metagenome (GOLD analysis project Ga0164315, IMG submission 113737) | Subseafloor sediment microbial communities from Guaymas Basin, Gulf of California, Mexico - Guay6, Core 4569-2, 0-3 cm | ecosystem: Environmental > Aquatic > Marine > Hydrothermal vents... | reverse complement strand
CAACAGCATGGCCAGCCACGGCACCTTCGTTATCTGCAATCTTTCCATACCCTGCTAATCTTTATTATCCGGCTCAAAAAACAGCCACTGGACATTAGGAAACTCATCCCTGAATGCCGCTTCCACGGCGTTAATCCTTGCCACCATTACTCCGGCACTTTCTTCAGATCCAATCATAGCGGCTTTTATAGCCACCATGACATCGCTCCCCATTCGCAATGTCACCATATTAAATACCCGGTCTACTTCGGGTCGGTTGTCCAGCCATTTGAGCATGGCCTTATTGACATGGGGTTCCACCCCCTGCCCCACCAACAAAGCCTTGACCTCAATACCCACCAACACCGCAATAATGAGAAGCAACACACCGATAGCGATGCTGCCAAGGGCATCATACAGTGGATTACCGGTGACGATCGCCATCAATAATGCCATCAGCGCCAAAATCAAACCACATAAGGCGGCAATATCTTCGCCAAATACTACCAGCAGGTCACTTTCGCGGGTGTCGCGGAACCAGCGCCACATATTTTGGCGAGGAGGGCGAATTTTATTTATCTCGCGTATACATCCCATCAATGACAGACCTTCCGCAATTACGGCATATACCAGTACGCAGATTGCAATCCAGGCCGACTTTAGTGGTTGGGGATCGTGTAGCTTGTGCCAACCCTCGTAAACAGAAAACAGGCCACCGAGACTAAATAGAAAAATAGCTACCAAAAAAGACCAGAAGTAGATTTCTTTACCGTAGCCCAGGGGGTAATCCACCGACGGTGGTTTTTTGGCTCGCTTCAAACCAACTAACAGCAGGAGCTGATTAGCACAATCAGCCACTGAATGAATCGCTTCAGCGAGCATCGCACTGGAGCCTGTAATCGAAGCTGCGAAGCCTTTTGCCACTGCTATGGAACTATTTGCCGCCAGTGCGTAAAAAATGCTTTTCAGGGAGTTCGCACCATGTGCCATAATCGCAACCATTGAATTTTTGCAAGTCGCACGCATCTTATAGAGAGTAAATTTCAAACGCCAACCCAGAGGAAGCACGAGTGCTACGTATAGGATTATTTTTGGCAACAAATATTGCCATATTAGTATTATTTACGCTTATTTTTCAGGTCTTCGGGCTCGAAGATTTCCTGGCCACTCAGGGCATTCATAGCAATATGACCTCCTTGCTAATCATGTGCGGTTTTTTTGGCTTTGCAGGATCTTTCATTTCACTGCTGCTGTCAAAAAAAATGGCGAAGATGGGTACACGTACCCAAATAATCGATGAGCCGGCAAACGCTCAGCAGCGCTGGCTGGTGGATACCGTCAAAGAACTGGCCCGCAAAGCTGATATCGGCATGCCGGAAGTAGGTATTTTCCCCGCCCAGCAATCCAACGCTTTTGCAACTGGCTGGAACAAAAACAAAGCATTGGTAGCCGTTAGCGCAGGTCTTCTCGATCGTTTCAGTCCGGACGAAGCCCGTGCAGTCCTCGCCCACGAAATCGGTCATGTGGCCAATGGTGACATGGTAACTCTGACCCTGATTCAGGGTGTAGTTAACACCTTTGTGATGTTCTTTGCCCGCATCATCGGCTCTATTATCGATAAAGCTGTGTTTAAGAACGATCGGCCTGGCATCGGCTATTTTGGCATCGTTCTGGTATTACAGGTGGTATTAGGCATCCTCGCCTCAACTATAGTGATGGCCTTTTCCCGATGGCGAGAGTACCGTGCTGACGTCGCTGGTGCCACCCTGGCTAACCGCAGTGCAATGATTGGCGCCCTGCGTCGATTGCAGGCAGAAAGTGAGGCTCATGTCCCCAATGAGCTACCCGACACGCTGACGGCCCTCGGAATATCCAGTGGCTGGAAGAAACACGCCAGCAAACTCTGGATGTCCCACCCGCCCCTTGAACAGCGTATCGCCGCCCTGCAGCGGGGAGTTTGACCTGGACAGTCCCCTTTGTGCCGTCAGCGACATCCCCGAGGGCGGCAGCAAGGGCTTTAACCTGGATAAACACGCATCGGTGTTTGCAGTGCGCAAAGATGATCAGGTTTTTGTCTATAAAAACAGCTGCCCCCACGCCGGGCTGGAACTGAACTGGGTGCCGGATCGTTTTCTAGATCGCGACAAAGAATATATCCTCTGTTCGGCTCACGGTGCGATGTTCGAGATATACAGCGGTTTTTGTATCGCAGGCCCCTGCGCTGGGGCGGAGTTGAGCCCCGTTGACTTTCAGATCAAAAATGATCGGATCTATTTGCAATGGCAAGGCTGATGGTCAAGCACTGCAAAAATGATAACAATACCCTGGGTATTGGGCGCATAACCGCCATTGTCTAACACCACCATTGTCTAGCACTGTCTTCTCACGCCTTCATCACCTACAATCGATCAAACCCGAACTCACAGGCAAGCAAAAACAGCAGAGGAATTGAATCATGAGCAATGTAGAAGATCATCTCGCCATTCGTGAACTGGCCGCACGTTACAACCGCGCATTTGACTACGGAGATCCTGAGGGCTGGGTTGAATGTTTTACCGAGGACGGCACTTTTAATATAGGCAGTAAGGAACTCGCTGCTGGTAGCGAAGCACTGCTGGCTTTCGCCAAAAAAAGCATCCCAGGAATGAATGTCAAACACTGCACCACTGATGCTATCGTCGAAATCGATGGCGACACCGGCACCCATGACGCCTATCTAATCCTGATGGATTGCGGCGATAAAATCAGCGCCAGCAATTGCGGCCGCTATCTCGACAACGTTGTAAAACAAAATGGTAAGTGGAAGTTCCAGAAACGTGTGGTAGAAATAGATGGCAAGTAGAACCTGGGGCCAAACGTAGCTAATAGCTACAGGCGGATTACTACGCCTATAGCAAAAAGGCCCCTTTATCAGGGGTCTTTTTCAATTAACTCGTTCGCTTAATAAACACACCATCCCAACGCCACTTTTCTATTAATGGCTATATCTTCCGCCGTAAGCTTGCAGCCATAGGCCAACACCTGCACACCGGCCGCAATCGCTTCGCTCAATGTTGCTGCGTACACAGGATCTACGCCTTTAGCCACAGCCACACGATCAATGCCGGTCATTTGTACGCAATACAACAGGACAGCGCGCTGCCCACCTGCCACTACTCGCATGAGCTCACGAAGGTGCTTCGTACCACGCGTCGTTACCGCATCAGGAAACCTGGCCAGACCCTTGCCTGCCTCCAGCGTGACATTTTTGACCTCGACAAAACACTGTTCGCTATCTTTTTCAAGCAACAGATCGATACGGCTCTTCTCCTCTCCGTAGCGAACCTCACTGGACATAGTTGAATAACCCTGTAACTCCGTGATCACGCCCGACGCAATAGCCTCGGCGACCAGGTGATTGGCACGCGAAGTATTAACTCCCGCCAGTAGTCCAGACACCGTGGTGACGATTTCCAGCGTACCGGGAAGTTTTCGTTTGGGGTTACTGGAACGGGAAAACCAGCAGGGCGTGCCAGGATTAAGGCAGTGCTGCATAGAACCAGTATTGGCGCAATGTATGGTCAACGGCGAACCATCAGACAACTCAATATCCGCAAAGAAACGTTTATACCGTTTGACAAAAACCGCCTGCTCCAGCGGGGGATCAATCTTCACCGGCCGTCCAGCACATTAGCCAAACGTTCCACCGCCAACTCCAGCCGCTCCATTGGCTGAGTGTAGGAAAACCTGACGTGCTGGCGCGCCAAATACTCACCGAAGTCAGTTCCAGGCGTAATAGCCACACCAGCACGCTCCAGCATTTGCCAGCAAAATGCTTCGCTATCGTCCGCCAGGTTTTCGATATTCGCATACACATAAAACGCCCCAGCAGGCATGTGTGGGATGATAAATCCCAGCTCACGTAGCGCTGGCACAAAGAAATCCCGCCGCCGCTGAAATTCTTCTCGCCGCGCCTCCATCAATTCGATAGTACTGTCTTCAAAAGCACCCAGCGCGGCATATTGGGCAATACTGGGTGGCGATATATAGAAGTTCTGGGTCATAACACTGATGGGCACAAGAGCATCTTCAGGCACGATCATCCAGCCCAGTCGCCAACCAGTCATGCCAAAGTATTTCGAAAAACTGTTAATAACAAAAGCATCGTCGGTGATTTCCAGTATCGACGTTTCACTTTTATCATAAACAAGCCCGTGATAGAGCTCATCCATGATTAACACCCCATCTCGCTGGCTCACAACTTCGTTGATGGCACGCTGATTCTCAAGGTCAATAATTTCCCCCGTGGGATTACTGGGAGAGGCGATCATCACGCCTATGGTGTTGGACTGCCAGTATTGTTCTACCAGTTCAGCGGTTAACTGGTAGGCATTGTCAGCATATACGGGCACCAACTGTGGCTCACCACCGGCACGGCGTACAAAATTGGCATTGCAAGGGTAGCCCGGATCAGTCAGCAGCAAGCCGTCACCGGGGTTAATAAACAGGTCGCAGATAAGACCCAGGGCCGCACTGCTGCCAGTGGTAACGACCACTCGTTCGGGTGCTACATCAAGGCCATAACGCGTCATGTAAAAGCCAGCAATGGCCTCGCGCAGCTCGGTTATGCCAAATGAGGGTGTATAGTGAGTTTTTTCTTCTTTCAAGGCCCTGGCGGCTGCAGATACAATAGCCGGCGCGGTTGGGAAGGATGGTTCACCCGCTTCCATTCTCACAATATCGTGTCCCTTAGCCTCCATGGCCACTGCCGCCTCAAGAAAATCAACCACTTTAAATGAGGTCATGTTTTTCAGGCGATTAGCGTATTTGCGTTTTTTTTTGCTCATAAGTAGCCAATATTTGTGGGGAATAGCTATTGTATCGGCTTATACAAGATGAGTGCAGAACACAAGTAATGAAAATTTCACTTGAAAAAAATACTCAGTGGGCCTATAAACGCGGGTTTCGCAAAACCTCCTACCGGAATGCACTAGATGCCAAGAAAGAAAGCAGTTAAAACACCACCAGCAATGATTCATGGCTACGCCCCCTACAATGCCAAAAAGGGCGAAGAGTATATGAATGAAAAGCAGCGGGAGCATTTCAAATTGCTACTGTTAGCCTGGAAGCAGGAGCTGATGGAGGAAGTAGATCGAACTGTCACCCATATGAAGGATGAAGCAGCTAACTTCGCCGACCCCTCTGACCGCGCGACGCAGGAGGAAGAATTCAGTCTCGAACTGCGAGCCAGAGATCGTGAACGCAAGTTAATCAAAAAAATTGACAGTACGATGGAATTGATCGACGCTGACGACTACGGGTTTTGCAGCCAGTGTGGCGTCGATATTGGCATTCGCCGCCTGGAAGCGCGACCAACGGCAACCCTGTGTGTAGACTGTAAAACCCTTGACGAAATCAAGGAAAAACAGATCACTGGCGGCTAGACTGCTGGTGCGTCCAACGCATTGATGGCTGATTACATTGGCCGCTTCGCGCCCTCTCCAACAGGTCCTCTACATCTAGGCTCGCTATACGCGGCCCTGGCCAGTTATCTGGATGCCCGCGCGAACGGCGGTCAATGGCTGCTGCGCATGGAGGATATCGATCCACCCCGGGAAGTACCAGGGGCCGCGGATACTATTCTTCATCAGCTGGAGCACCACGGATTATACTGGGACGGTCCAGCGCTCTATCAAAGCCAGAGATTAGCCGCCTATCAGCAGGCACTGTTGACCCTGAGCGAGATGGATCTCCTCTACCCATGCCAGTGTAACCGTGCACGGCTACGCTCACTGAATCACGTCTACGATGGATACTGCCGTCCAGGTCGCTCGACACCTACTGCCCTCAATAAAAGTGAGGGCAGTGCGATCAGAATCCAGGTGCCCGTCGGCTACGAAATTTACTGGCACGATATCGTTCAGGGCCAGTGCCGTAGCGACCTTAGACAGTCTACCGGGGATTTTATTATCATGCGTCGCGATGGATTATTCGCCTACCAGCTGGCGGTGAGTATCGATGACGCCTACCAGGGTATCAGTCACGTTATTCGTGGGGACGATTTGCTCGACTCCACACCGCGGCAGCTATACTTGCTACAAAAGCTTGGCCTGCAAATACCCTCCTATGGCCATGTTCCAGTCATCAAAAATAATCAGGGCACAAAACTGAGTAAGCAGACTTTTGCCCCCGCCTTGCCATCATCAGCCCCTGGCACCAGTATTGAACGCTGCCTGGCGCTGCTAGGTATGTCGTTACCCAGCGATGCAGCTGGAGCACCCGTGGAGCAATTACTGCAATGGGCAAGCAAACATTGGACAAGGACACAAATTCCTTTATCTTCGGTACAGGTCATCGATCCGAGTTGATAGCGACTAAGAGATACAAAGCCAATAGTATGCGCTATAAGCATGACGCTTATAGCTTTAACGCATATATTAATGCCTTTACAGTCTAATGCGGCATCAAGAAAACATTTGCAGCAACACTTTTACATAAGTATTATGGCGTCAAGTCATAGGATTGATGAACAAAAGGAATAACGATAATAATTAAACAATAACAACAAACATAATAATAATTGATAGCGAAATTGAGTTGCTATAGGTTTTAAGGGTGGGTTAGCTCCATAAACAAATGGCATATACAAAGGGGAGTCTTCGGGCTCCCCTTTTTGCTGCGCCCCTTCTGTTACCACCCTGTGACTATTCGCGTGTGCTCTTGACAAGTATTCTGGACAAAACTCCACAGTGGCTAAGCGCAAGTCGGGCCACCCCTGCAGAAGATCGAGCCACCACACCCTGTGCTAGAATCCGCTTTCCTCAATATTCCGATTCGTGTTAATGCTCAAACGCTTAGGCAAAGTTTTCAACCGGATCAAGCCCCGGACCTCTAATAGCGAGCCACATATTATCCCCGCTGGCGAGCACAACATAACACCACAGGACATAAGCCGAGGTGCTGGCGAGGTCGTCAAAACCCTTGAAGAAGCTGGGTTTAATGCCTATGTGGTCGGTGGTTGCGTACGCGATCTACTGCTGGACTTGCGGCCTAAGGACTTTGATGTTGCCACCGATGCCACGCCTGAGCAGGTGAAAGCACTGTTTCGCCGCGCCCGTATTGTCGGTCGCCGATTTAGAATTGTTCATGTACGGTTTGGCAGAGAAATTGTCGAAGTAACAACATTCCGCGCTCATCACAATGGCAATTCAGGGCAGGGGAAAGATACATCCAGACGCTCGCAACAGGGCATGTTGCTACGTGACAACGTGTTTGGTTCGATCAATGAAGATGCCAGCAGACGCGATTTCACCATTAACGCCCTGTATTACCACCCTACGGACAATACTATTTACGATTACGCAAATGGGCTTACCGACATAAATAATAAAACCTTGCGGATTATTGGCGACCCTCTTATCCGCTATCAGGAAGATCCTGTACGAATGCTGCGAGCAGCCCGATTTGCAGCCCGGCTAGAGTTCAATCTCGACCCCTCCACCATGGCTGCCATCAAGCCATCGGCTCATTTGCTCGCGGCTATACCCTCAGCTCGCCTCTACGATGAAACCATAAAGCTATTTATGAACGGTTATGCACTGCCAACCTGGCAGCAGTTGCGAGAGCTACATCTGGATCAACAATTGTTGCCTCAGTCCGTCGCCTTACTTGAAGGCAGTGAGTTTTATACCCGATTTTTAACACAGGCCCTGACCAATACCGATAGCCGCGTTAACAGTGGCAAGCATGTCACCCCCGCCTTTCTATTTGCGGCACTATTGTGGCCAGCAGTGTGTGAAGCACAGAAACATCAGGAAAAAAATGGCGAAAACCCCAGTCGCGCCCTGCAGTTAGCGGCCACGGAGGTGACTGGCAAGCAAATTTCACGACTAGCCATCCCCAAACGATTTAGCGTGCCCATGCGCGAAATTTGGGAAATGCAAGCGCGCCTGTCCAGGCGCGGAGGACAACAGGCATTTCGCCTGCTCGACCAGCCCCGGTTTCGCGCTGCCTATGACTTTGTTTTGCTACGCGAACAAAGTGGCGAGGAGGTTCAGGGCCTTGGCGACTGGTGGACGCGATTCCAGGAAGCCGACGCAGACGAGCGCAATACTATGGTCAAAGCACTGGGAAAATCGGGCCGTTCAAGAAAACGTCGGCCTCGCACCCGCAAGCCCACGTAAAATGCGCACTGAAGTTTATATCGCGCTCGGCAGTAATCTTAACTCTCCACCACGGCAAGTACAGCGTGCTATTTCCTCCCTCGCCAGGCTACCGGAAACAAAACTAATCCATACCGCACCCTGGTATCGAAGCCGTGCTATCGGCCCCGGCAAACAGGCCGATTACATCAACACAGTGGTTAGTATTGCTACTGCGCTGACTCCTCGACAGCTACTCAGAGAACTTCAGGCCATAGAAAACCAGCAGGGCAGAAAACGTGTTGTACGGTGGGGTCCGAGAAGCATCGACCTGGATATCCTGTTGTTTGGCAAACGAACTATTAAGAGTAAAATCCTGACTATCCCCCATCCGCATCTCACCAGGCGAAATTTTGTCATATATCCACTAGCTGACATTGCCCCTGACCTGGTGTTACCGGACACAACATCCGTACAGAAACTATTGGCAAACACCTGCGCAGAGGGTATTGTCCGCCTCAAAGCTGGAGAGACTCTTGGAAGTACTGGCTAACGATATTGATCTAAACCTGAATGTCGCAGCGCTGCCCCACTATATTGCTGTAGAGGGCCCCATTGGCGTCGGCAAGACTGCTCTGGCGAAACGTCTGGCGGCTACCTTTAATTACGATACATTGCTCGAGCAGGCGGAAGAAAACCCTTTTCTTGAACGGTTTTACAACGATTTACCCGGCGCAGCATTACCCACGCAGCTTTATTTTCTTTTTCAACGGGTGCGGCAGATGCAGGAGTTGCGTCAGGATGATATGTTCAAACCGGTAAAAATTGCCGATTTCCTGATCGATAAGGATCCCCTGTTTGCCCAGGTCACCCTGGATGACGACGAATTGCGGCTATATCAAAACGTCTACGATCAGCTCGCCATCGACCGTCCTACACCAGACCTGGTGATCTACCTGCAGGCACCCAGCGATGTGCTGTTAGAGCGAGTCAGCCAACGCGGCGTGGCAATGGAGCGAAACATTGACAAAAACTATCTCAATGCCCTCAACGAAGCCTATCAACAATTCTTTCACTATTATGAAGACGCCCCGTTGCTAATTGTTAATGCGGCGGAAATTAATCCCGTCCACAATGATCAGGATTTCCGTAATCTTGTGCAGTACCTGCTAACCATTAAAACTGGTCGTCACTACTACAACCCCCAACCCCATATGTAAGCGAGACTATGCCATGAAAGCAGTCACCCTCCGCACGCTTAATAACTTCAAGTCCGCTGACGAAAAATTTCCCGTTATCACCGCTTACGATAGTGCCTTTGCTCGCCAGGTAGAACTTGCTGGCATAGAGGTCGCGCTGGTAGGTGATTCCCTGGGTAATGTGATATTGGGCTATGACAGCACGGTGCCTGTAACTATGGATGACATGCTCCACCACACCGCAGCGGTGGCGAGGGGCAACAGCAAGTCACTGTTGATTGCCGATATGCCCTTCATGTCCTACGCCACCGCAGAGATGACCCTCGACAATGCCGCTTTACTCATGCAGGCGGGTGCGCAGATGGTGAAACTGGAAGGCGGGTACTGGCTGGAAGAGTCGGTGCTAATGTTGTCGCAGCGCGGCATCCCGGTATGCGGCCATCTGGGACTCACCCCACAATCGTTCAACAAACTCGGCGGTTATCAGGTGCAGGGACGTGATGAAGACGCGGCACAACAAATTTTTGGTGACGCAGAAATATTGCAGGAGGCCGGTGCAGACTTACTGGTGCTTGAGTGTGTGCCCACCGATCTTGCCACTCGCATATCACAGCATTTAACGATACCTGTTATCGGTATCGGTGCGGGTCCTGGGACAGACGCCCAGGTACTGGTGCTGTATGACATGCTCGGCTTCTCGCCGCGCATCCCCAGGTTCACCAAAAATTTTCTTGCGAGCACCGGTGATGTACAACTAGCGCTCAAAGCCTATGCGGATGCCGTGCGCAATGGTCACTTCCCGGAGCCTGAACACTGCTTTAAATAGAGCTACAAACCACCCTGTTGGACTGCTTTCTTTAATTGCTCACAGGCCGTTTTACGCAACAGACCGTTTATCTCCTCGGCAAGTAAGCTCGGCGGAATTCGCAGCGGCGTGGCTGGATCATTTGCTAACCAAGCCCGATAACGCGCATCAATAGTACTGAACTCACTCCTGGCCGACTCCGGTCGAAGCACGCAATCCTCTTTGGCCAATAAACGCCACCCATGCAAAGCTCACAAAACCCCTATAAATACGAGTTCTCTTATTCCTTTACCGACCACTAATGTGATACGGTTATATGCTTATGATTTAAAAAAACTATTCGCGGAAATAAGGGAAAAAATGAAACAAAGCCTGTTCAACTTTGCGTTTCAACACCCGAAAAGGGTGTTCTTGTTGATGATAGTCGCCGTTATCGTATTTGCTGCGATGTTACCCAAAATAATCATCGACACAGACCCTGAGAACATGTTGCCTTCAGACCAGGCAGATCGCGTATTTCATGATGAAGTGAAAAAGAAATTTGGTATTAATGATCTTATCGTGGTCGGCATGGTCAATGAGCAGGGTATCTACAACCCCCGCTCGCTCGCTGCGTTACACAAACTCGCTAACGAAATCCTTAAAATAGAAGGTATTGTTCCTCAGGACGTACTTTCTATTGCCACGGTTGACAACATTTCCCAGGATGGCCCCGGCACCATCCGCTTTCAGTGGATGATGAACCAGGCACCCAAAACCACAGAGGCTGCTAAAGAGATACAAAACGCTGTTGAAAGACTGCCTTTTCTGAATAATACCATCGCTTCACCTGACGGCCTGGCAACGGCCATCTATATTCCGATTATTCACAAAGACCAGTCCTATCGTATCGTTGCTGAAGTCGAAGACATCATCGACACACTCGACAGCGATGATCAATTCTATATAAGCGGCCTGCCGGTCGCAGAAGACACCTTCGGCGTTGAGATGTTTTTACAGATGGCCACCTCAGCCCCGGTCGCTGGGCTGCTGGTGTTTCTGCTGCTGTGGTACTTTTTTCGCAGCCTGTCACTGATTGCATCACCAATGATTCTGGCCATGGTGACCATTATTTGCACCATGGGCCTGCTCATCGGTATGGGTTATACCGTTCACATCATGAGCTCCATGATCATGATCTTTCTGATGCCCATTGCGGTGGTGGATTCGGTACACCTGCTCTCCGAGTTTTCCGATAGATACCACAAAGACACTACACCACAAGCGGCCATGCAGGAGGTTCTCGACCATTTATTCACCCCCATGCTCTATACCTCACTGACCTCAGCGGCCGGCTTTGCGGCACTGGCACTCACGCCGATCCCTCCCGTTCAGGTGTTCGGCTTGTTTATCGCCTTTGGCGTTATGCTCGCCTTTTTATTAACCATCATATTTATTCCCGCCTATGTGGTGTCATTATCGCCCCAACGGCTGAGTAAGCTGGCAGAAACTACGCCCCATGACGACAATCATGGGCCATTAACCAGCAGTTTGAAGGCGCTAGGCAGGGGCAGTTTGGCATGGCCAAAAACCCTGTTGATCGTCTTCCTGGGCATCACCGCCGTGAGTATTACCGGGGTCACGAAAATTGTCATCAATGACAATCCCTTTCAGTGGTTCCAGGAGTCTCACCGCTTACGCGTTGCCGATAAAATACTAAACCAGCATTTCGCAGGCACATACAACGCCTTTATTGTTCTCGACCAGCACAATGAAGCCGAGCTCACCGCGCAATTTAACAAAAACACCGATGACATCCTTGCACAGGCGCAGGCCGACGGCGTCGATTTGACAACCCTGTGGCAACAACTCAAACAGGACTCAACTGATTCGATAAAAAATAAAGACGCAAATAGTGAGTTTCCACAATTCCTACAAAACCTGGCTCTGAAACTTGACGACCAGTTATTCGAGGCGGACGAAAACCAGACTATGTACCTTGAGGCATTACTGGCTGCAACCGAAAGACAGCTCAACACAAGCAAATTCTTTCAACAACCCGAGGCATTGGCCTATATCGAAGCACTACAGCAAGCATTACTGACCACCGGTATCGTAGGCAAAAGTAATTCGGTGACGGACGTGGTAAAAACTGTGTACCGGGAGCTCAACGAAGGTACGGCAGATCAGTATCGCATTCCCGATTCATCTGCCGCAGTGGCACAGACTTTGCTCAGTTACCAGTCATCGCACCGGCCACAGGATCTATGGCGCCTGGTGACACCGGATCAACGTTCCGCTTCAATATGGTTACAGCTGAAAAGTGGTGACAACGTCGATACGACTCAGGTTATCGATTTTGTCGATGACTACCTCCTCAGTCATCCATTGCCGCCAGGGGTGGAAATGGACTGGGCGGGACTCACCTATATTAATGTTGTCTGGCAGGAAGCCATGGTAAAAGGCATGGTGGGTAGTCTGCTAGGTGCTTTTGTGGTCGTATTCATTATGATGATCGCCCTCTTCCGCTCTATTCTGTTCGGTTTGCTGGCGATGATTCCGCTATCGGCCACCATCCTGTTTATCTACGGTATCGTCGGCTGGATCGGCAAAGACTACGATATGCCAGTTGCCATATTATCGGCACTATCTTTGGGTCTTTCTGTGGATTTTGCCATCCATTTTATCCAGCGTATGCGGGAAATGGTCGATAAACATGGTAGCTTTGCCGCCGCCATTCCACTGATGTTTGAAGAGCCCGCGCGTGCTATTTCAAGAAACGCCATCGTAATTGCTGTGGGCTTCCTGCCATTATTGTTATCGCCGCTGGTGCCCTACAACACAGTCGGCATGTTCCTCGCAGCTATAATGATTATTTCCTGCCTTACCACATTGATGATATTGCCAATTTTAATGGCCTATATGAAACGCTTCCTGTTTAACGAATCCCAGGATTCCCCGCAATGAACAATGTCACTAAACTACTTAATCTCACCTTCCTTTTGACTGCGGTAAGCACTGTAGTGGGTACTGCGGTCGCTGATGAAACCGATGTCGAGCTTATCGTTAGCAAGGCCAATCATATTGCGTTTTATCAGGCTAACGATGGTCGCGCCGAATCCCGCATGCTAATCACCGACGGTGGCGGCAACAAACAGGTGAGACAATTTACTGTGTTGCGAAAAGACCGCGGTGAGCAAGTTGATGGTGACCAGGATTTCCTGGTGCTGTTTAGCCGACCTGCGGACGTTCGCAACACCATGTTTCGAGTCATCAAACATATCGATAGCGATGATGACCGCTGGATGTATTTACCCGGTCTTGATCTTGTCAAACGAATATCTTCTGGCGACAAAAGGACCAGTTTTTTTGGCTCACATTTCTTTTATGAGGACATTTCAGGACGCAGGCTGGACGCCGACAGGCACGAATTACTGGAAACCACTGATCAGCATTATGTTGTTAAAAATACACCGCTGGATCCAGATAGTGTCGAATTCATCCACTACACGGTATGGATTGACAAGAGCAACTGGATGCCAACAAAAACCGAATACACAGATGCCGCTGGCAAAATTTATCGTCGCATCGAAGCATTGCAAATAAAGGATATTGATGGCTATGCCACAGCCACTCGGATGCAGGCCTCCGACCTCCGCTCCGGTGGCTCTACCCTCACCGAAATGCGCTATATCCAGTACAACGTAAATTTGCCAGATGACATTTTCTCCGAACGCTCCCTGCGTAATCCGCCCCGACAGTGGTTCAAAAGGAGCTAGCCAGCCTGTGTCATTGCGCCTGATCTCATTATCTGTTCCGACTCTGCTCTACCCAGTGCTTCACTACTCAATACTGTTTGCTCCATTACTGTTTGCTCCATTACTGTTTTCTCCATTACTGTTGTTGCCAGCAAAGTCTCTGGCTGAGGATACTCAGCAAAATATCGAGCAAAGTGGCGCGCAAACAGACAGCTGGAGCGAAAGCGCTAGTGACGAGTGGAGCGACGCAGGATGGGATGACGAAGAACAGGGCCACACTATTCATGGTTTCTTCGAAGTCGCATATGGCGCTCGCATACAGAGTAACCGTTGGGTTGATCGGGACGATACGCTCAATGAAGCCCGATTGCGTATTGACTACTCCAACTATTTTGGTCCGCTGTATGCGAGTTACAAAGGTGATTTCCTGGTCGATGACCTGACCTGGGACGGGCCCTTTATCGACACCCAAACCCGCGAAGCGCTGTTGCGGTTCTCAGTGGGCAAAAATAGCGACATTCATCTGGGCCGGCAAATATTGACATGGGGAACCGGCGATTTGCTCTTCCTTAACGACCTGTTCCCCAAGGACTGGGTATCATTTTTTTCCGGTCGTGAAATGGAATACCTGAAAGCCTCTTCGGACGCCATAAAATTTAGTCACTTTAATAAACTCGCCAATGTCGACCTGGTATGGAGTCCTAAATTCGACTCCGACATTTATATTGATGGCGAACGCTTCAGTTATTTTTCACCCCTGGCCGATAGTATAGTTGCCGCTCCACCAAAATTGTCAGCCAACAACCCCGACAGCCAACTCGATGACGGCGAGCTCGCATTACGCATCCACAAAATTATCAACGGTTACGAATGGGCACTCTATGGCTATCACGGCTATTTCAAAAGCCCTGTGGGCTTTGATCCGGAGCGTGGCGTAAACTATTTTCCAAAGCTATCATCATTCGGCGCCAGTGTGCGCGGTACCGTAAAGAGTGGTATTGGCAATATGGAAGTTGCCTGGTACCAGTCCCGGGATGACAGCAATGGAACCGACCCCTTTATACCCAATAGCCAACTGCGGTTTTTAACCGGCTATGAACAGGAGCTGATCAGCCGGCTCACCCTTGGACTTCAGTACTACCTGGAATGGACCCAGGATTACGACGAACTAAAAGATAACTCGCTGCTGCCTGGAAAGGAGCCCGAAGAATACCGGCACTTGCTGACGACACGAATTAATTACCGCTCCCTCCAGGACAAACTAACGCTTTCTCTGTTTGTGTTTTATTCACCAACAGACGATGATTTTTTTGCCATGCCAAAAGTTATTTATCGACTCTCAGATTCCTGGTCCAGCGAAATGGGCATGAATATTATGGGTGGAAAAAACGACTATACTTTATTTGGTCAGTTTGAAGAAAACAGTAATTTATTTGCCAGAGTGAGGTATAGCTTTTGACTCGCGGTCGGATCCTGCCACTTTTAAACGCCCTAAACTTAAGCGACCTTTACTAAAGTGACCCTTACCTAAAAAATCAGGGCCAATATCGACCTAACCAACATTACTAACGAAGAACACTATTTACCGGAGAAGACTATGACAACTGCTCGCGAATTCATTCAGGAAGCCAAATCCAAAGTCCGCTGTATTGACCTCTCACAAGCTCGAGAGCTGCTCGACGGCGGAAGTATCACCCTGCTCGATGTCAGGGAAAAGATAGAACATGACGCCGGACATATTGAGGATTCCAGACATATTTCCAGAGGTGTACTGGAAATGCAGATCGAAAATCATCCCGATTTCCAGGATAAAAATGCATCCGTCATTATTTATTGTAAATCAGGAGGACGATCCGCACTGGCCGCCGCCACCCTTCAGGACATGGGTTTTACTAACCTGTACAGCCTCGATGGTGGCTTTGACGGCTGGAGCAAGGATCAGGCCGTACCAGAAGGTATTAGCGATTAACACCCCGCCATAAACCAGGCTAAACCATCGAGGATTAAATAATGAATAATGACCTCTCTTTGCAACAACGAGCGCTGTTTCAACAGGGCTATCAACATTACACCAGCGGCGAGTTGCAACAACTACAGTGGGGTCTGCGTTTCACCCCCGCTGCCTGCACAACAATGACCGTCATTGCGCTCATCTATCAACTGCCGTGGCTGGCTTATATTGTTTCATGCCTGGGTCTGTGGGCGTTTTTGTTCCCGTCTGCACACCCGATGGATCTTGTTTACAACCACCTGGTAAGACATCCCTTCAAGGCGATTGCTCTACCACCAAACCCTCTGCAGCGACGACTTGCATGCTTGTCCGCTGGGGTACTTAACTTTTTTGTAGGCACTTTCTTTTTGTTAGGCATGAGCACCGTGGCATTAGTGGTCGGAGGCTTCCTAGTCACGCTACAGATTATTGTCATCACCAGTCACTTTTGCATGCTGTCGTGGATGTATGAACTAATTATGCGCGCCATGGGCAAATGGCAGTTGCCATTAAGCCCCGAGGACGCCTGTGCCCATGTGAAACAGGGAGCTCTCCTGGTCGATGTTCGAAGTCCAGTGGAGTTTGCTAAAAAACACTTTGCTAATGCCATCAATATTCCTGTGGACGATATCAATCATCACAATGATCAACTACGCGACAAAACCGTGGTGTTGTATTGTGCCAGCGGCATGCGCAGCCAAATTGCTTTGGGCAAGTTAAAACAGCTCAACCTGGCAAACGTGTTTGATGCCGGCGGCATGAATCAGTTGGCCTCAGTGTTTACTGCCGAATCTTGACGGTAGGCTTTATACGCTACTAGAGGATAAACGGCTTTACCGTAAACGACGCGATCGGAGTGTCATCAAACAATCAGAGCACGATTAGCCCAGCCATAGCGGACAATACTGATTGCGCTCGATTCATCCATTATTTCCCACCCTTCTCCTCACTTATAACCAAAAAAAATTAACCAGTCGAAATAAGTATATTACATTATTATAATATGTATGGTATGGTGCGCTTTATGTGTTATGGAAGCTATTTTGAACGCTCCTTTCCACACAACTCAATCCATCCGATTCAATTGCCAAACAAGACGGTTCCAGGAAGCGCGAAACATAAGAGTATCGGTCTTAAATACCACTGGATGAACTAAAGGAAAACTTATGCACCCCTTTATTTATGCAACTATCGGCGGGGCCTTGCTGGGTATTGCCGCTGTAATGATGATGGGCCTTAAAGGCCGCATCGCAGGTGTCAGTGGCATATTGACCGGTACATTAACTGAATCTGGCAGCGAACGACTATGGCGTGTGCTCTTTATTGTTGGCATCGTTATTGGCGGCGCTATCCCGGCGCTGCTATCTACAGATTTTAGACCGCCCGCACCCGAAGCAGGAACACTACTCATTATCGTCGGCGGCTTGCTCGTCGGCCTGGGTACAGGGCTCGGCAGCGGCTGTACGACCGGTCACGGTATTTGCGGCATCGCTCGACTATCTCCCCGTTCCGTTGTCGCCACCTGTATATTTATGGGAGCTGCATTTTTAAGTGTCTACCTGCTGCGCCATATTTTAGGAGTGTAATTAATGTTTAATCGAAGGACAGGGGTACTAATCACTGCATTGGCGTCCGGCACCACCGTCGGTCTAGGCCTGGCGATTTCAGGTATGAACAACACCGAGCGTGTGCTGGGTTTTCTCGACCTCGCAGGACAGTGGGATCCTACTCTCGCCTTTGTGATGGGTAGCGGTCTGGTAGTCGCTTTTATCGGCTTTAAATTTGTGCTGAAAAACTCAGCGCCACTGTTTGCCGATGCCTTCTCAATTCCAACAAGAACAGATATCGACAAAGCGCTGGTGATTGGTGCTATTTTATTTGGTGCCGGGTGGGCTCTGGTCGGCTACTGCCCCGGCCCGGCAATTGCCGGTTTAAGCTACGGATACAGTGCCCCATTACTGTTTGTAGCCACCATGATAGCCGGCTTATTGCTGGCTAAACGAGTAGGCAAACTTCTTTAGTGAACGCCATTTGATACTTGTCCGGCAAGGGGTTTGCTCGACATACAGGGCATTTCCCTGATATGGATTTTATTTCAATTCCACATCTGACTAAAAAGTTAATCGACAAATTCCGCTCATGAATACCCTGGAATCATGAATACCGATAGAACCATGAATACTCTAGAACAACGCATCCCGGCAGCAGGCCATATGATCAACACCCTGTTGTTGGGGCGGATAAAAAAAGACAAACCAACACTGGTATTCATTCACGGCGGTCTCGATTGTATTGGTATGTGGCGTCAGTTTCCTCAAAACCTGTGCCAACAAACCGGGCTGGCGGGACTAGTCTACGACCGCTGGGGACATGGCAAATCTGAACCCTTAACTTTGCCCCGTGCGGGAGATCCCAGGGAAGACGAATCGGGACAGCCGTTAGCCGATATATTTTCTTATTTTAGTATGAATCAGGTTATTCTGATCGGCCACAGTTTTGGTGGTGCCATGGCTTTGATTGCCGCCAGTTTGCACCCAGAAAACATTTGCGCAATTGTATCTATCGCCCCGCAGTTGGTGATGCATGAAGATTCCATGGCCGGCCTGGCATTGGCAGAAGCTGCCTACAATAACGGCAAACTACGCGACAAACTCATCCCTTTTCATGGTGACAAAACCGATACGCTATTCCACGACTGGGCCGGCATGGTCAACCAACCCACAGTGCCACAAACTCCCTACCAACAACGCATGCAAGACATCACCTGCCCCGTGCTAGCGCTGTTTGGCATGGGCGACAATTACGGTTACATACCCAATCTCAAACTGGTGGAGCAATATGTCTCCAGCGACCTGCACATCGCCGAAATCCCCAATGCGGCTCATTATCCCCACCTGGAAACACCTGATATCGTTATCGACGAAATCAGTCAGTTTATTGGAAACCTGCCAGGTCATTAGCGTTACCGAGCTCTATCCCTCTATACTCCAGCAACAAAATCAAACTTCGCAGGGGCTTAATGCTTACCTGCAAATCAACAACCGCACTTACGCGGGTGGTGATAAGCAATCCTGCACTATAAAAATTACACACTGAGGATAGAAACCATGGCTAGAGATATTGTATTAAGTAATGTTCGACTGATAGATGGCATTGCCGACCAGGCGCAGGAAAGGGTCTCGATAACGATTAGCGGTGAGCGCATTAAAGCTATCACCAATGATGCAGGACCTTCCGGCCCAGATGTCGAAGTCGTCAATTGTGAAGGCAAAACTGTGATGCCAGGGCTGATCGATACCCATGTTCACAGCACCCTGGTCAGCGATATCGACCTGTCCCTGTTCCTGGCAACGGGGGTCACCACAGCCCGTGATGTCGGCGGCCGACTCGATAAAGTGCTTACCCTGCGTGAGCGTCTAAATAAGGGTGAAGTACTGGGGCCGCGACTCTTTGTCTGCGGACCTCTGCTAGATGGTGGCCACAAAACCTTTCCAGACGGAGCCTTCGGGGAAATTCTTGATACTGTAACTTCAGTGGAGGAGGCCCCAGGCAAGATCAACTCTTTATTGGATGCTGGTGTCGACGGTATAAAACTATACTTTGCTATGACCCCCGACATTATGGAAGCCTGCTTAAACACTGTCGATAAGCAAGTGCCGGTGACCGGCCATATCGGTGCCACCACGGCCCTTGAAGCCGTCACGATGGGCATAGACGGCCTCGAACATATGTGGATTTCTCCCTATAACAATATCTGCCCGGTAGAAATGCGCTTTGGCCCGGAAATGTCGATGATGAGTTCGAGATTTCCAAAAGTCACATTCAAGGGCTGGGAGGATGCTGACCTGCAGGGCCCGGGCGCTCAGGAGCTGTTTAATCTAATGGCCGAAAAGCAGGTCAAAATGGGCACCACTCTCGACCTGCTGTGGGTAGACAACATTGGTATCGAAGAAGCGCTTAAAGATACCGACCGAATCTACATTCCCGAAGCAGGCCTGGCACATCAACGGTCTCTGGCAAAGGTGGTCAAAGCGGGCGAGGAATGGGATATTCATACCGGCTACCCACCAGGCAACGGCAAAAAAGCCCTCGAGAAACAAAAAGAAGCGGTGCGTATCCTTCACGAAAAAGGCGGAGTTATAGTCGGTGGTACCGATTGCTGCGGCATTGCCTACCCGCCTCCCGGCTTTGCTTTGTGGCGCGAGGCTGAATTGTTGGCTGATGCCATCGGTGATATGGCTGCCCTTAAAGCCATTACGGCCTCTGCTGCCTCAGCTCTCCGCAAGGAAGACGAGCTGGGCACCATTAAGCCCGGTTGCTATGCGGATATTCTGGTGCTGGGCAAGGATCCTTCAGAGGATGTTCGTAATTTACGCAGCCTAGAGTGTGTCTATCGTAGTGGTGTCGCTCATGATCCTAAAGCGCTGCTGGATGCCTACCCGGCACGGGACTTTAATAATATGGGCATGGCTTCGTAACACAAAATCACCATTGAGGCAGAGCAGGTTTAAAGCGTTTATTTCTTTTTATAACGCGCCTGCCGACGCTGTCGTTCGAGGTCGTCCTGGCGACGACTTCGGGCGATCTGTCCCAGCGCACCTTCCAGCTCCAGTTCAAGATTCTTCATAGCCGCCCGCACTGGATGCATGTTGGGATGTCCAGATGGCTCTTTCAGTCCGGCACCATGGGCTTTGCGCAACGTCTCCGCTGCCTCAAGCACAGGGTCAAGCTGCTTAATCAGGCGCCTTGCCTTGTCAAAATCGCTAGTAGGCACAGTCTATTTTCTCGGCATTATTCGGTTTCCAGATTACTCGCGTAAATGACTCGGGGATTTTTACTCCGAGCTTTTTATTCCGGGTTTTTTATCCTGGATATCGCCAGGGTTTTTCTGGCTGCTCGGCATTTTCATCCAGGGTCCAAAGGGGAACAGAAACCCCTTCACCGGCATCTTTAAAAACAATCTTCAGGCGGCTGCCAATTCCCACCTGCTCAACCAGTTCAGGCGGTGCGAGATCCCCTTTCGCAGTGACAAGATTGCCAGTAATACGTAGGGCCTCGTGTTCGGTGGGCTGACCGTTCTGGGCATCGAGATCGACCAGCACTAGCATGTAGGGAACATGATCTCTGAACGCCGGTTGTATCGCCTGATGGACCTCCCCATAGGAATGCAGCGTACCTTTGCCCTCGACCGCCGCCCAGGTGGCATCGGGACTGGCACACCAGGGGCAGGCCGTGGTCGGCGGGTAACGCAGCAAATCACAGTGATCACATTTTTGTAGATGTAGCTGATGATTGGCGCAATGGCCAAAAAACTCCTGGTTCTCTTTGTCCAGATCATTGATGCGGATATTCATGCCAAGGTATTCGCCTTCGACGGTCATACTGATCTCCTAACTACTTATTATCCTGATGCTACTTTTGCGAGCTTTAACCTTTTACCATCATCCTTTTGCCATAACCATGGCCGAGCCCGTCTGAGGCCCTGCCCAACCAAGATTTGCCGTTAGCTCAGGATCCTTTATCTGACGACAACCACCTTCCCCGTAGTCATAGGTATGCTGGCGTCGACCGTCCGCGCCTACAGGGCAGAAATCATCAATTTCGTCACGCAATTGACGAACATTTTCAATAACCATATTCAAACCGTGGGTATAACCTTCACAAAGATGGCCGCCGCTGGTGTTATTGGGGCGCTTGCCGCCGAGACGCATGGTACCATTGCTCACATAATCGCCACCCTCACCTTTCTTACAAAAACCATAGTCTTCCAGCTGCAACATGGTGGTGAAGGTAAAGGCATCATAGGAACCGGTGACATCAATATCCTCCGGCCCCACCCCGGCATTGGGCCAGAGGATGTCCTTGCCATAGTATCCCGCAGTCGTTGAAATTGGCCCGTGCTGGTAATGCATATCGGTGCGCGGTTTGCTGCATCGCCCGACTACCGCCTGAATCAGTGCCGGTCGGTGACGGCAGTCACGGGCACGATCTGCGCTGGTGACGATAATGCAATTACCGTTATCGGTCTCGACACAGCAGTCGAGCAAATGCAGCGGTTTGACGATCATGCGGCTGTTCAGGACGTCATCCACGGTGACACGCTTTTTGTAATAGGCCTTGGGATTATTCGAGGCGTGTTCGCTATGAATCACCTTGACCATGGCGATCTGTTCTGGGGTGGTGCCATAGTCGTACATATGCCGCATAAAGGACTGGCTGAACATCTGCCCGGCGCTCATGAGTCCATAGGCGCGACCAAATAAACCGCCACTACTCAGTGGCGCTCGACCACCTGCGCCGCCAGTACCACCAATGCGAATTTGTGAATAACCGTTCATGGCACGAAAAATCGCCACGGTTTTGCACATCCCGGCCTCAATCACGCCGATGGCAATACCGATCAATGCTTCCGTCGATGAGCCACCACCGTAGACATCCATATAGAAGTTAGGCCGGATACCCAGGTCGCCTGCGATAACCGTAGAGGGCGTAGAATCATTATTGGAATAGGACAACATGCCATCGACATCGCCGGGTTCAAGTCCTGCATCTTCCATTGCCGCCCGCACCGCACGAGTGCCCAGGGTACGCGTGGTGCAGCCGGAGCCACGCATAAACTCAGTCTCACCGACGCCGACAATGGCATATTTGCCGCGTAGGTGTTTGCTGGTGGTACCTTCTAGTTCATCCGCCATGTGTGACATCCCTCTCTGAATTTATTGTTTTTAAAAGGCCTTGGTTTGTAAGGCTATGGATAAAAACTGCAGCTACTCGCTCTACTTGAAACCATAGCAGCGAGTCCAGGATTAATCACGACAATTTATCGGGGATAATTTATTAGGAAAGTTTGCATCTTTTTTACCTGTCATCCGTCATATAGAGTGAGACCTTTGCACGAGAGATGATTTTGTTTCCAGGCAAGGCAAAAATGCGCGCAAAGAGGGAGTTTACAATTGTAAATGACCGATTGAGCACATTTTTAACGCAGCATGGGAGCAAAATGGCTCTCGTGCATAGGCCTCAGAGTGAAAACCAATGACAAAGGGAACAAGATGATGAGATTACAACTGGCACTTAACGTCAACGACCTGAACGAAGCTATTTCCTACTACTCGAAACTATTCGGTACAGAGCCTCACAAAATACGCGACGGTTACGCCAACTTCGCCATCGAAAGCCCACCGTTGAAGCTCGTCTTATTTGAAAACCCGGATGCACAGGAGCGTCTGAACCACCTCGGTGTGGAAGTATTTGAATCTGAACAGGTCGCGGTAGCGAAAAGCCGCCTGTCTGACGGAGGCATACTCGACGCTATCCAGCCCGAAACTACCTGCTGCCACGCCACACAGGATAAAGTGTGGTCACGGGACCCACAGGGCATGCGCTGGGAGTGGTATCGCATCACCGATGACGCGCCACAAAGAACAGAAGATTCATCGACATGCTGTACCGGCAAAAACATCAGGGCGTAAAGTTCTGGGCGGCGTCTAATCCAGCATGAAGATTACAACTAGCCAGTGGTCGGATTTCGAGCAGCAACTGCGCACCTACGTAGCTCGTCGTGTCGAGGCCGATTATGTAGGTGATCTTGTCGGCGATATATTGCTGCGCCTGATTCGCCACCAGGCAGATTTTGAAGCTGCCAATAATCCTGCCGCCTGGCTGTATCGCGTAGCAAGCAATGTAATTACAGATCATTATCGTCGTCGTTCTATCGAACAACGTATTTTTGAAACAAATCTTGCTCAGGAGGCTGAATCAGTCATCAACGATAAAGCAGACCTGTCACCCGAACACGAACTGTCGCACTGCCTGCTGTCCTTAATCAACGATATACCAACTTTATACCGCGAGGCTCTTTCACCTGGTAGATATTGAAGGGAGATCGCAGTTGGAAGCAGCCGGAAATCTTGGTCTATCTTTATCCGGGATAAAATCACGGGTTCAGCGAGGACGCCTAAAGCTTAAACAACTGTTGCTGGATTGCTGCACCATTGAAATAGATAAACAGGGTGGAATCGTTGACTACTCAGCTGATTCAGATTGTTGCTGAAATCTTTTTTTATTTTTTGCTTTCTTTTGGGAGTAAGAAGAGCATATTAAACAAGTATCGATATCACCACGTCATGAGTTCCATAACATCGAACATAAACCCGAGGGCCGGAAAAGATCCTCAACGTCATCAACTAATACGGTTTTTGCCGTTGCGTCTATCTGCCAGTTTTTATGGCCATCTTAATGCCGCACTGGTCAATAAATAAACAAGCGATGAAAATAACTTATGCTGACTGGTGAATTAATCGGCGCAGATGTCGTCTATTCCTGAACGAGCATTTATTAACAAGCTGTACTATCGAACTAATTTGTAGTCAACGCGAAGGATATAAACATGAGCAACAGCACACCTGGTTTCTATGACGCACTAAGCCATGCGCCGGTACGGTCGGCAGGCAATGATGTGGACTTAAGTATTTATCGTACCGGCGGTGAAGTGAGTTATGGGGTTTATAACTACGCTGCGCCTTATGAAGGATTGCTGGAACAACAACGTCATAGCGGAAAAACTGAATGGAGCAATCAATTTGAAATTGTTTATACCAGGCAAGGTGATAAAGGCCCGCTGGTGCTATTTATTCACGGCGTGCCCTGCAACAGAGCTCAATGGGAAGAGGTGCAAAGATATCTGAGTCGATTTTGCGAGACTATCGCCATTGACATGTTGGGGATGGGTGAAAGCTCACAACCCAGAATGTACGGTCGCAAGGATAATCCCGCAGAAAACAATTGTTGGCACTGGGTGAATGACACTGATTATATTGAAAAATTAATGCAGCAGATCTATCCGGGAAGGAAATTCATCTTGATTGCCGATGACTGGGGCAGCGGTATCGCGTCCTGCTACGCGGCAATGCACAACGACCGACTGCTGGCTCTTGTGCAATTTGACGCCATCACTTTTGATGGTTATCCGGTCAATGAAATTCAGGCAATTGGCAGAGCATCCCAGATTCCCAATACACCGGAAGGTGATCAGATATTTGCCAATGCTTTTGGCGCGTTTGATCAAACCCTTGTACAGATTTTAAAAACGATGGTTCACAATCCAGCAGTTTACAATCAGTACAAACTGAGATTACTTCTATTTCCCTACGTCGATGTAGACTACGAACGCAACGGTCTGGAGGACGGCGTAACGAATGTGGCTAAATCTACCACCCTGCGGCTGAACCTGCACAATATGCGGGTACTCGCTGATCGAGCCGCTGTTTTGAGTCCAGCTCTACTTCTCCCCTACCACAAGGACAAAAATCCCAATGGGGTTGAATACGAAAAAATAACCGTGCCCTGTCTTATCGCCTGGGGTCAATACGACAATATGATGCCTGCAGCGCAAACTCAACGCTTCGCATATGTACTGGGTACTGATGATGTGCAGGTGCACTACATTCCCAACGCAGGCCATTTCGCCCACACAGATCAACCCATGTATGTGAGCGAAACCATAATCAATTTCATAAGAAGGGTTGTTGGGCGTAAAAACCTGGCCGACATAAACCTTGGCAATGAAGGTATATGGAAAGGTGACGAGCGTCTTGTGATTGAAGACCTGCGTAAAATCTACGGAATTGATTCGAAATCCCAGTGCTGAGCGATTTGATTCATCTATGTCACTACTTTTTTAACCAGACTTTATGTGGGCCAGATCTCTTACTAGTGCCGATTTATTTCAGTTGCCGGTCACAAAACAATCCATTCCCAGGTAAGTCACAATTAAACGAGAGCTGCTATATAAAAGGCTACGCTGGTTATGACCATCAAAGGGCGAGCGAATATGCCAGATCACCGTTGGATTTTATGGGAGCCTTCTAAACAGAACAAACCCTGGCGCATCACATTGTGTGCTTTGGTGGTGATCATTTGGATATCAACGCTTGCGCACGCTGAGCCAATAATTATTTGGCAGGACAGCTTTACGACGAAAGAGCGACAAAAGCTCACCAGCTGGATCTCGGAAGTAAGCGCAAATGTCGAAACCCTGGTGGGGCCATTCCCCTTCGAGGTGCGCATACAGTTTTTTCGCCGTGGCCACGCTCGCGAACCCGTCCCCTGGGCGAACACTATTCGCTCTCGCACACCAGGAGTGCGCTTCTACGTGGATCCATTATATTCTCTCGACAGCTTTCGCCGAGACTGGACTGCCGCTCACGAAATCAGCCACCTGATATTGCCGTACCTGGGCTCTCAAAACGCCTGGTTCGCTGAGGGCTTTGCCAGCTTTATGCAGTACCAGGTGTTGCACACCATGGGCGTACTAAGTAAGCAGAAAATGGCTCAACGCTATCACCGCAGCATAGTCAGAGCAGAACACGACTACGCTTACCCGACTCAGCCATTCGTAGCGGCGGCCCCACGCTTACGGATGGAGGGGAAATATTCAGTTATGTACTGGGGAGGCGCCGTGTACTTCCTTCAGGTAGATCATTGGCTCGTGCAGACGAGAGGAACAACACTGATCGATGTACTCAAGGACTATATCGACTGCTGTCGTCGCAACGGGGACGATCTTGACCAGCTGATAATACAACTAGACCAACTGGTCGGTTTTGAGGTTTTCGCAAAACAGATGGCGCGATTCCAGTCGGAGCGCGGTTTCCCCGAGTATCAGCATCTTGATATGACCGTCGGCCTCCATCTTCCATAAAACCGACACGCCTGCTAACGTTAAGATTTAACATAGAAGCTCCCTATGGAATCCTTCCAGCCCGTCATCGATTTCTGGTTTAGTGAATTAAGCCCCGCGCAATGGTGGAAAAAAAGTTCTGACCTCGACAATACTATCGCCCGGAAATTTGTCGGCTTGCATGGGGCAGCGAGCAGAGGTGAACTTTACCCATGGCGCGAGCAGGCATTGGGCCGGCTCGCTGAAATCATCGTCCTGGATCAGTTTTCTCGAAATATATACCGCGACTCGGCACAAGCTTTTGCCACAGACAACCTGGCACTGATATTAGCGCAACACGCTGTTGCACTCAAGGTACAACAGGGATTCTCCATGGACCAAAAGGCTTTCTTATATATGCCCTTTATGCACAGCGAGTCTTCACTCATCCATCAACAGGCAGCAAAGCTGTATAACGAACCCGAGCTAGAGAGCAATTTAAAATTTGAGTTGCGACATAAAGAAATTATCGACCGCTTTGGCCGCTATCCCCACAGGAATGCAATTCTGGGTCGAACCTCAAGTCGCGAAGAAATTGAGTTTCTAAAACAGCCTGGCTCGTCATTCTAGTACCCTGCTATGACTCTGAAACAGCTACTACGTGCAATCAATATTACACTTTGCTTAATGGCGCGTTAGAATCCTTACTATAAATACGGAAAGCTATAAATCCAGAAAGCCATGAATACAGTAATCACGTTATGAATAAAGAAACCAATCTCGAAAAATTCCGCGTTCTGATCAGTGACTGGATCGAGCAAAACTATCCTGAGCAACTTCGTCTGGTGCCCGGTGCCGATGGCCAGGATCCACGACAATCAAAACCCCATGAACTGGCGTGGCTGCAACGAATGGCCACACAGGGTCTGTTGGCGCCGACCTGGCCCAAAGAGTACGGCGGCGCAGGTTTTTCGGTAGACCAGGCCCGCGTTCTTGCTCAGGAACAGCGCCGCGCCAAAGTCAGGGCAGTACCGATTAGCGCCGGTCTGTCCCTGCTGGGGCCAGTACTACTAGAGCACGGCACACCCGAACAAAAACAACAGCACCTGCCAAAAATAGCCCGCGATGAAGTATTCTGGTGCCAGGGTTATAGCGAGCCTGGTTCCGGATCTGACCTGGCCAGCCTGTCAACACGGGCCGAATTAGTGGGCGACGAATTTGTCGTTAACGGCCAGAAAATCTGGACCTCCCATGCCGACGATGCTGACTGGATGTTCTGTCTGGTACGCACCGATCCCGAGGCATCAAAACATGAGGGCATCAGTTTTTTACTGATCGATATGAAAACGCCCGGTATTTCCGTGTCACCCATACGTTTAATCAGTGGTCCTTCAGCTTTTTGCCAGACATTTTTCGATGATGTCCGAGTCCCCAAAGAGAATTTAATGGGTCATCCTGGCCAGGGCTGGACACTCGCCAAACAACTGCTCCAGCACGAACGACAGGCCCTGGGATCCATTGGCCGGGGCGATGCCCGGCGAGCACTGACCCTGCCCGAACTGGCCGCCCAGGAACTGGGCACCGATGACCAGGGTCATATTGCCGACGCGACGATTCGCAACCAGGTAGCCCAATGCGAGCTGGACAGCCTGGCATTGCGCACCACCATGAGCCGCAGTGCCGACGAAGCCAGAGCCGGCCAGGGAGGAGGACACATCGCCTCAATGCTGAAACTCCATGGCAGCGAATTAACCAACCGACGCCACGAAATAATGATCAGTATCAGAGGTGCCGATGGCATCGGCTGGGAAGGGCCGGGCTTTAGCCCCGCTGCTACGCGCACTACGCGACAATGGCTCCGCGCCAAGGGTAATTCCATCGAAGGCGGTACCAATGAAATTCAGCGCAATGTTATCGCCAAACGCGTGCTCGACCTACCCGAATAAATTCATCCTGCCCCTAAAAAATAACCATGCGCACTGAAACTGCGCGCTACAGGACAATATCTTATGGTACTGGTTCTCACTGAAGAACAGGAATTACTGAAGCGCTCAGCGCGAGAATTCGTCAACGCCACCTTTGCTGTCAACCAGGTTCGTCAGTTTCGCGACCAGGCAGCTGAAAATGACACATTTCGGCTGCGCTACTCCCGAAAGCACTGGCAACAAATGGCCGAATTGGGCTGGACCGGTATTATTTTCCCTGAACAATACGGCGGCCTCGGTCTCGGCTACGCTGAACTGGGTGTCGTACTGGAAGAACTGGGTCGATCGCTGGCCGCGCAACCGTTTTTATCCACTGTCCTACTGGCAGGCAACACGCTTTTACTGGGTGGTAACGAAGACCAGAAACAGGAGTGGCTGCCTGGCATTTGCACTGGCGAAAAGACATTGGCACTGGCTTTTCAGGAAAGCGGACGATTTTCACCCTGGCAGGTCAACACCCGTGCAGAAACCACAACCGACGGTTTTAAAATAAGCGGCGAAAAGCGTTTTGTGCTGGATGGCTATGGCGCGGATCAGCTGGTGGTATTAGCTCGCACCTCCGGCTCAACAGGCGACAGAGACGGCCTAAGCCTGTTTCTTGTCGATCCCGATGCTCCTGACATAAGTATCAGCGATGTACAGCTGCTCGATAGCCGCAATGCTGCATTGATCGAGTTCGACGGCACAGAAGTGTCGGCTCAACAGCTGGTCGGCGAGTTGGGCAAGGCCGCAGAGATACTGGAGCCGGTGTTTGATTGCGCTATCGCCGGGCTTAATGCCGAACTGGTCGGCATCATGTCTGAGGCTTTTGAGCGAACCCTCGAGTATCTGAAAACCCGTCAACAATTTGGCGCACTTATCGGCACATTCCAGGCTTTAAAACATCGTGCAGCGGATATGTTCTGTGAGCGTGAACATGCGCTCTCAATGACCATGGCAGCGTTGCGCGCTCTTGATGATAAGAATAATGACAAAAGCGACGGCAAGAGTGATGATACCAGCCTGCTCATTAGCGCCGCCAAGGCCAGAACATCCGATGCGGCTAATCTAATTGGCCGAGAATCGATTCAGATGTTTGGCGGTATTGGCATGACCGATGAAGAAGATATTGGCCTGTTTATGAAACGGGCGCGGGTGGCGGAGATAACACTTGGGGATAGCAACTTTCATCGTCAGCGATTTGCTGATCTCAGCGGCTTTTAAGGAGCTAGATCAGCAGCTTGTAAGCAGCTGGGCAAATGAACCAAAACACCGCACCACGCCGGACTTTATTTTTAGCCAAAAATCAGTCTAAATGCAGGCCGAACTATTTTTGCTTTTCCCATCGCCTTTTACTCCAGTCATTCACAGGCAAGCAGCATTTTTAGACAAGTAGCATTCACAGGATTTACAAGGGCTAATTAACACTAATTAACGAGGAACCACCATGATCACCGAAAAAGACATGTACTTTCACACCCCCACATCCGATGACCACTACTGGGCAGAAACCAATTACTTTGGTTTTTATGTCCAGGAGGAAGCCATACACGTCAACGTCTATGTACTAACTCGACAAAACGCCGGGGTCGTGCTGTCAAGTATCACCGTCACCGATGGCTTCTCTAATACCCCCCACCAGGTCAGGTATTCCAATAACCAGGTGCATTTACCATTCCCCGACAGCGATTTCGACGATTATAAGTTGGGCAATGGTCTGGCTATTAAATGCACCAAACCGGTGATGGATTACGACATTAAGTTTGATGACCAGCGGGGTGTTTCCATCGATGTGCAATACAAAGCGCTGATGGAACCCTACGATATTCATGATCCCGACCAGGATCCACTAGCCGCCTCTGCCGACGATATGGTCTCGGCCACAGCCTATGCCGGGCACTGGGATCAAACCGGTCGCGTTACCGGCAAATTCACCATCGATGGCAAGACCTACGATATCAATTGCGTATCGAGCATGGATCATAGCTGGGGCGAACGTAAAGAAGATCAGTTTGCGAATTTCTGCTGGCTCAACGCCAACTTTGACAACGATGTCAGCGTTCACTGCCTGTGGGCTATTAATCCTGATGATATCAACGATTACTGCGCCATCGTCCACGGTTATGTGCGCGAAGGCGATCAGGTCTACGGCCTGACCAAAGGCTCAGGCAAACTACGTCGCAACGGGAACCTGCATCAATATATGGAACTACAGGTAGAAGACAAACGTGGCAAAGTACATAACTTTAATGGCACTGCCTTCACCTCAAACCCCTGGCAACCCTGGCCTTTTGTCTATGCTACGCAATCGTTTTTGCGCTGGGAAATGGACGGGGTTACGGGCTGGGGCGAGGTTCAGGACGTTAGTAGTAATTAGGCACCCCATCACTACTTCCACAGAGACGCGCATGTGCTGCGCATCTCTGCGGGAGTAAACTGCTCTTTATAAATAACCGCTCCTGACAAAAAACCTGCCCTGCAAATAACTTTCCTATAAGCAAAAGAAGCCCACAAAGATGAGCCAGACAACAACTCTCAAACTTCGCTCCCAGCCCACCCCTGAATGGATTGAATCTATCCGCACCACCTACCCGGTGGAGAAAACCCTGGATGAGGTGCTCACTAAAAAGCTGGTTAATCGCACCCAAACCGGCGCACATAAAACCGATTTCAATGAACTGGAAACTCGTCTGATCAACTACGTGAAATCAGTCAGTGGTCAGGACGACGCTGTTATTAAAAACTTAAAAAGACTAACCGGTGGCGCCTCAAAGGAACAGTTCACCTTTGACCTGACCTGGAATAGAACCGCCGGGGAAGACCCTTGCGGAGAGCGAGAAACCCGCAAACTCATTTTGCGCATGGATCCCGCAGAGTCAGTGGTAGAAACCCACCGTTTACGAGAAGCTCAGGTTCTACGTGCGATGTGGGGAGAGGTGCCAGTACCAGAGATATTCTGGGTCGATCACACTGCCGAGAGTCTGGGGCACCCGTTTCTGATCGCCAATTTTTTAGAGGGCACGGTGCAACCTGAAGATGGCGGCAAAGTCACCGGCCTGGGCATGTATTTTGAACCGGGCTTACGTGAAGCACTCAAAGACCAGTTTGTCCGCCACCTTGCTGCCATCCACACGGTCGATTGGCGCAGGAAAGATTTATCAACCTATGACAAACCCAAACCCGGCACCACAGAGGCCAACGAATGGTCATTGGGGCTCTGGGAAAGGATCTGGCAGGAAGATACGCTGGAAGCCCACCCGGTGATGGAACAGGCTGCGATCTGGCTTAAAGAGAATATGCCGATGGTTGAAAATCCCGTGATTGTTCATGGCGATTATCGCAGCGGTAATTTCATGTATGACGATGATCAGCAAATAAACGCCATCCTTGACTGGGAACTCTGCCACCTGGGCGACTTCCATGAAGACCTTGCCTACAACCGCTGCAAAATGCTCGGCACACCCGACGGCGACGGTGGCGTACGCTGCAGCGGTTTAATGTACTTTGATGAGTTTGTCGAAAAATACCAGACCCTAACCGGCTATACAGTCGATCATAAATTATTAACCTGGTATGACATTTTTACCCACTACAAAGTCGGCTCAATCTCGTGCACGGCATTAAGAGTGGCCCACGAGAACAAAACCCACCTCGATGCCATGATGAATATTATCGGCGGCCTGGGCTTTATTGGCACATCTGAATTGCAACGGCTGCTAGAAAAGCTATAGTTAAACGCGTACCGACACAACATACCTTAAAAAAATAAAATAAGGTGACGCTAATGGAAGGTAAAACCTGTTTAGTCACCGGAGCCAACTCTGGCATCGGTTTAGAGACGGTCCGAGGGCTAGCCGCCAGGGGCGCAAAAGTCATCATGGTTTGTCGCAACCAGGGCAAAGGTGAAGCTGCTCGTCAGAACCTCATTTCCTCAACCGGCAACAACCAGATTGATTTACTGGTAGCCGACCTGTCTTCTTTAGCCGAGGTGCGCAAATTAGCTGACGACGTAAATAGTCGCTACGACCAGCTTCATGTCCTTATCCACAACGCAGGCTTAATGTCCAGGCAACGAGAAGTATCAGCGGACGGTTTTGAAATGCAGTTCGCCGTACATCACCTGGCGACATTCTTATTAACCGACTTATTGCTGGATTTACTTAAAGCCAGCGCACCGGCGCGGATCATCAACGTCGCATCGATGATGCATAAGATGGGGAAAATTAATTTTGATGATCTCCAGTGCGAAAAGAAATTTGGTGCTTATAGCGCCTATGGCCAATCTAAACTGGCCATGATTCATTACACTTATGATCTGGCCGAAAAACTCCATGGCACTGGCGTTACTGTCAATGCGTTGCACCCAGGTGCAGTAGCGACCAATATTGGCTTCCCTGGCTGGATGAATATGTTCCTCGCCACACCTGAGAAAGGCGCACGTACTACGCTGTATTTGGCTACATCCCCCGAGCTAGAAGGTGTTAGCGGAAAATATTTCAACAACTGTAAAGTGGCAAAAACATCTAAAATCTCTTACGACAGAGAAGATGGTCGGCGCCTGTGGGAAATTACTCAGGGTCTATGTTCACTACCCAGCTCTCAAGCTGGTACTCAAGCTGGCACTCAACCCAGCTGATGACCTGCTCCCTGCGCGGGCCAGCAATACAGAATAGCTAGTTCAAACCCGTTTATATTCGAAATAAGCATATTAAAAAGCGTTATTTTACTTGCGCTCTATACGGCGTTTTAATCCCCCTCATTGAAACCAGACGTCAGTTACCTGATATTTCATGAGTCTTGCAGTTAAACAAAACACGCCCTTGTTAGAGGGCCAT
>Ga0164315_10000287_pt1 | contig 33312 bp, 29 predicted proteins | sample GuaBasSedimGuay6_FD_113737 | JGI IMG/M metagenome (GOLD analysis project Ga0164315, IMG submission 113737) | Subseafloor sediment microbial communities from Guaymas Basin, Gulf of California, Mexico - Guay6, Core 4569-2, 0-3 cm | ecosystem: Environmental > Aquatic > Marine > Hydrothermal vents... | reverse complement strand
TCCTCACAGGTTAACTGGATATATTGTTTCATATAATCACTCCTTAATTTTGATAGGTTAAAAAGTGATTTATTATATCCTTTTAACCTATTGGAGTGTTGCACTTATGATGGGGATCCGCCATGTTATTAAAATATTCATTGCCAAACAGTTTGATGAAGAGTTTTGTTCGTAAATCTAAACTATAAAGAGACCTTTGCATAATTCAAGCAATTTCTCCGCTGTGCCTTTCTCAAAAAAGACCTTAATAACCTATTGTGATTGGTAAAACAGAAAAAATAAAAAATAACACTTGATTTATAACAAACTACCACAGTATAATATACCGTTTTTTTATTGATAACAAAACACCATGAAAAGAACTTTTCAACCGAGCAACTTAAAATGCAAAAGAACCCACGGTTTTCGTGCAAGAATGGCAACAAAAGGTGGCAGAGCCGTTATCCGTGCTCGCAGGGCTAAGGGTCGCAAAGTCCTAAGTGCATAAAATAAAAATTGGGGCTCAACAAAAGATTTAAATTAAAAAATGCAAGCGATTACAGCCTGTGTTTTGACCGTAGCAAAAATAAAAGTTTTTTTAACTCACAATTTGTTATGTTAGTTGTTAAAAATAACTGCAAAACTGCAAGGCTCGGCTTTGCCATTGCTAAAAAAAACATCAAAAAAGCCACGGATAGAAATCTTATCAAAAGAATCATCTGTGAGAGCTTTATCCACAATGTTGAAACATTACCTAATTTTGATATTGTTTTTTTGGCACAAAAAGCGAGAACAAAAAATAATAAAAAACAAATGCGAGACGATGTGGAGCAACTATGGCAAAAATTGCGACAAAAATATTCCAAGCCCCTGGTTTGATTTTAATTTTTTTTATAAAAATATATCGCGCTCTTATTAGCCCACTACTCGGCTCTAATTGTCGCTTTATACCAACCTGCTCTGATTACTCGATGCAGGCAATTGAAAAATATGGGGCTATCAAAGGCTTGTTTTTGGCAATTAAACGAATTTTTAAATGTCATCCTTTTCATCAAGGTGGAATTGATAATGTTCCCTAAGAAGCCTCTGATTAAGGGAATTATGGGCGGGACTAAAGTCCCACTTCCGATTTGGGAAGTTATTTAGGTCTTCTTTCAATATAAATACTATGGATAATCAACGACTTTTTTTATATGCAGCTTTGGGTTTAATCTCACTTGTTCTGTGGCAACAGTGGCAATTTGACTATAACAGCCCTACTCAACCGCAAACAAGCCAAAACTCATCGGTTCAAAATACGCAACAACCTAATAATAATCCTGCCACAGCGGGCAACACATCAGATGGCAATATTCCCACCGCACCGCAACCTACATCTGCCAACTCACAGCAAAATAATGATTTACCAAAAAACATCAATAATAATGCCGTTGATAATAGCAATAACATTAAAGTGTTAACCGATCTTTTTGAAGTTAGTATCTCGCCTGTAGGTGGCACAATCCAAGAGATTAAATTAAAAAAATATCCAGTCACAGTCAAAGACAAAAATAATGTTTTAAAACTTATGACAACCGATCCTATAAATTTCTTTATCGCTCAATCAGGTCTTAGCTCCGCATCAAAAGATTTGCCTGCCCCCGCTCACACCGAACAATATCAAACAGACAACAACTCATACATATTACAAGACAATCAAGACACTATATCAGTCCCTCTCAAATGGCAAAAAAATGGGATTGAAGTTGTAAAAACCTATGTCTTTAAAAAAGATTCTTATCAAATTGAATCTCATCACACAATTAAAAATAACACCAACAAACCTTTTAATGTCAGTCAATATCATCAACTGCAAAGAGTCCTAAACGAAGACAAACAATCAGGATTTTTATACACCTATACTGGTGGTGTTTTATACAATGCCAATGATAAATATCAAAAAGTAGATTTTGATGAGTTTTCATCTAACCAAAACCAAACCAATAAAGACGGCTGGTTAGCGATGATCGAACATTATTTTCTGGCAGCTTGGTTGCCTGTGGAGGACGAGACTAACACCTATTACACCAAAACAATTAACAATAATAATCCTCGTTATATCTTGGGCAAAATATCTCAATCATATGTTATCCCTGCAAACACAGCAAAAACTTTAAAATCAACTTTATATGCCGGACCCAAGATTCAAAAAAGATTAGAACAGGCTCCGGTAAAAGATTTAAAACTAACTGTTGATTATGGAATTTTAACCATTATTGCTGACCCTATTTTTTGGGTGTTAGATAAAATTCATAGTTTTGTCGGCAACTGGGGTTGGTCAATTGTGCTAATTACAATCCTTATAAAATTATTACTTTATAAATTATCTGCCACATCATATAGATCAATGGCAAAGATGAAAAAATTAGCTCCTAAAATTCAATCCCTAAAAAATAGATATGGAGATGATAAGCAAAAAATGGGAGTCGCCCAAATGGAATTATTTAAAAAAGAAAAAGTGAATCCGCTTGGTGGTTGCTTGCCTGTTGTCGCCCAAATTCCTGTTTTTATCGCTTTATATTGGGTATTATTAGAAACCGTCGAGCTTCGTCAAGCGCCTTTTATGTTGTGGATAACTGATCTTTCTGCCAAAGACCCCTATTTTGTGCTACCTATTACGATGGGAATTACAATGTTTTTACAACAAAAACTAAACCCAGCACCCGCAGACCCAATGCAACAAAAATTATTTATGGCACTACCATTTGTTTTTACAGTTTTCTTTGCTTTTTTCCCAGCAGGTTTGGTTTTATATTGGTTGATGAATAATGTAATTTCCATCGCCCAACAATATTATATAACACGTGGCATTTTAAACACTAAGTAAAAACCTATCAAAAAAATTATGTTTTTCTATAAATGGATAATGACACAATAACAGCAATTGCCACTCCGCAGGGTTTTGGTGGAGTTGGTATTGTGCGAGTCTCAGGTGATGAAGTGCAAGCTATCTGTAAAAAATTATTCACGACCAAATTAAAATCTCGCTACGCCCACTACCTACCTGTAAAAATTAAAAATGAACTCATTGATAATGCCATTATTATCTACTATCCTGCCCCTCACTCCTATACCGGCGAAGATGTTTTAGAGATTCAAGCCCACGGCGGCCCTATAATTTTAGATCAAATTTTAAAACTTGTTTTATCTTTTGATGGTGTTCGCCTATCAAACCCAGGGGAATTTACCTCGCGGGCTTTTCTCAACGATAAGATGGATTTACTCCAAGCAGAATCTGTAATGGATATGATTCATGCTAACTCCGAGCAAGCCGCCAGAGCTGCGGTTTCATCATTACAAGGAGAGTTTTCTAAACAAATCAACAAACTCCAAGATAGATTAAATAATTTAAGAGTATATATTGAGGCATCAATGGACTTTCCCGATGAAGAAATAAACTTTAAAACCGATAAAAATCTTCAAAAATCTTTTAATCAAATATTAGATATTTTTAATTCAATTTTAAAAAGCACCAAACAAGGCGAGTTATTAAAACACGGCATTACAATCGCTTTGGCAGGAGCGCCTAACTCTGGCAAATCAAGCCTATTAAATGCTCTGTTGCAAAGGAACAGCGTAATAGTATCAGACATAGCAGGCACAACACGAGATGTCATCAGCAAAACCATTTTATTAGATTCAATGCCGATAAATATCATCGATACCGCAGGGATTCGTAAAAGTTATGATGAGATTGAAAAAATTGGCATATCTTATGCTTTGGCAGAGTATAAAAAAGCCGATAGGATTCTTTTAATCGTCGATGGTAATGATAGCGACAAAAAACAACAAAACACGATTAAAAAAATAATCAAAAAATTACCAACAAATATTCCAGTTGATATTATCATTAATAAAATTGATTTAAGCGGCGACAAAGCCTGTATAAAAAAAGATAATAACAACAATAAAAATACTTTCATTTATCTATCTGCTAAACATAAAATAGGTTTAGAAATCTTAAAAAATCACCTTAAAAAATCCGCAGGTTTTAGAGAACATGAAGGTGCATTTATGGCAAAATCTCGCCATATAAATAACATCACGGAGGCAAAAAATTATCTGAAACTTGCCAAAGCAAGACTTGATGAAAATGACTATCCAGAACTATCAGCGGATGATTTAACCACAGCACAAAACGCCCTCTCAAAAATCACAGGCAAAATAAAACCAGATGATTTACTGGGGGATATATTCGCAAACTTTTGTATCGGAAAATAAAAATTATGACATCTCAAATTCAATACTCTGCCATAAATTCAGGCATCAAAAAAAACAACAAATTAGATTTATCTTTAATCAAATTACCACTCAACAGCAAATGCGTGGGGGCCTGGACTTTAAATAAATTTTGTGCAGCCCCTGTTGTTGTCGCAAAAGAACATATAAAAAAACAAAATCCAAAATTTTTATTGATAAATTCAGGCAATGCGAACGCAGGCACAGGAATACAAGGCATAAAAGATGCAATCGATAGTTGTGAAAAATTAGCCAAAATAACAGGTTGCAAAACAACAGAAATCCTACCCTTTTCAACAGGGGTCATAGGACAAAAACTACCCATTCAAAAGATGACCAAAGCCCTCCCAGATTTAATTCAAAAATTAGATCAAAGTAATCTCAAAGATGTAGCAGAGGCAATTTTAACCACCGACACAACGACCAAAATTATTCAAAACACGATAGAATATAATAACAAAAAGATAAAAATATGGGGATTTTGTAAAGGCTCTGGCATGATTGAACCGAATATGGCAACGATGCTCGCCTATGTTTTTATTGATGCCGATATTCAACATAATGACCTGCAAATTTTATTAAAAAATGCCGTTAATTTATCGTTTAATAAAATAACCGTAGATGGCGATACCTCAACCAATGATGCCTGTATCTTGGTCTGCACTGGCAATAAAGAAAATACAATCAACACAGACGATTTAGAAAACAAAGAATTTTTATCTCAATTTAATAACTCATTTATCGAGCTTGCCAAAAAAATAATCTATGATGGCGAGGGCGCAACAAAATTTATCACTATCAATGTCAAAAATGCCAAAACAACCCAAGATGCCGATATAGTCGCCAGATCGGTGGCAAAATCATCTTTGGTAAAAACAGCGTTTTTTGCCAGTGATGCCAACTGGGGCAGAATCCTATCGGCGGTAGGTAATGCTAAAATAGATAACTTAGAAATCGACAAAACAAATATTTTTTTAGATAATCAAGAACTAATCATAAACGGCGAGTTAAGCCCCAACTACACCGAAAAAAAAGGTGAAAAAATTATGCAACAAAAAGCAATAACCATCAACATAGATCTACAAAATGGCACCAAAACCTGCACAATTTTCAGTTGTGATTTATCCTATGATTACATAAAAATAAACGCCGAATACCGCACTTAAAAATACCCTTTCATTGCGAGCGAAGCAAAGCAATCTCATCAGAATATACGGAAACCCAAAGAGATAACCACGGCGGATTATTATTTGTCTTGCATCGCTCTATCCGTCCGCCTCGTTATGACGGATTTTTTTGTTGTTGGATGAAAAAATTGAATGAATTTGTATGACATGCATAAGCTTCAAAAAAATTCAATATTTTTATTTTCAGTTTATATTATAATTTGCCACTTGAAAAAAGAACTTATCCAAAATCTATGGTTACAGCTCTGTCAATATTAAATTAGAAAACCAGACGAGGTTATAAAACATGAAAATTAATGCAGTCAAAATGATGAGAGAAATAAGAAATAAGGTTGATTTAGAAATCAAAAACTTGTCTTGGCAAGAGGAATCAGAATTTTTAAAACAACATAACAAGTCTTTTACATACTTAACACAAAAAACGCACAACAAATCATCCCAGCATACTTCCAATGCACAAACTGAGTTAAAATATTAAACAAAAAAAATGAGCAATGAACTTTATTATATTGATGAACATGGCAAGAAAAATGATTTTTTATGTCACAAAGACATGTTAATTGATGATGACATTCAAGATTTAGCATTATTAAAAATTGATAGCAGTATATACAAAACCGTAACTTCCTTTTACTGCACTCTTATTGAAAATGAAAATCATAGATACAAATCATGGGAACACTGCTATCATTATTTTTCGAACAACAACATAGACATTGATGTTGCCTCACTACATTTAGCATTTTATCTGGCAAGTTGGGGGATGTATCGTGGTTCTAGTTTTTTATTATGGAAAGATTATAAAATCCATAAAGAAGTTGTAAAAGAACTGGCGAAACACAAGGACTTGCAAGATATAGACTTTTTATCTATTACTGATGAAAAATGCAACAGAATTATAGGTTTATCCGACTGGGTAAAAAACTGGTATCACGATAATATCAGCGAAGTTAATGGAAAAAGTAAAACAGTTAATGTTACCGACACATTGGTTACAAAAATAATGCTTGGCACATTAGGTTGCATCCCAGCATATGACCGTTATTTTATAGACGGTATAAGAAAATCAAATATTCAATATTCCAAGATAAGCACAAAAAACTTGTTATCAGTTGCAAAATTCTATCAAAAACATTACGAACAATTTAAAAAAGCACAAGATTTTATTAGCATAAATAGTGTTGCAAATTACCCTACGATGAAATTAGTAGATATGTATTTTTGGCAGATAGGTTTTGAACGTGATAATAAAGGATAAATTTTCAACTATGGAAATTTTATGGAGCAACATTTGCAAAGAACCTGAAAACTACAAATCTCCTTTGTGGCATAAAGAATTATTAGATAAAAGAGAAAAACAAATTGTAAATGGCAATGATGTTTTTGAAGACTGGGACGATGTAAAAAAAGAAATTTGGAATAAGGTTGCATAAAAAAACAAAATGCCAAAAAGCCTCAAAAATATAGGATTTAGTCATTGGTTTAAAAGTCGTCTTGATGATGAAAAAACTGATAATCATAGTATAGCACGAGTGGTTGCGGTGCATAAGGATAGTTATATGTTGTCAAATGGTGAAGGTGTTGATATATTTGCTGAATTATCTGGCAATCTTCGTTATAGTGTTGCAAGCGAATGTGATTTGCCTACGACAGGTGATTTTGTGTATGCTGATTTTTATGACGATGATACTCATGCGGTTATATATGGTGTTTTGCCAAGAAAAACAACTCTTAAAAGAAAATCCGCAGGCAAAAATATCAACATTCAACTGATGGCAACTAATATTGATGCAGCTTTTATAATCCAGTCTTTGGATGATAATTTTAACCTACGAAGATTAGAGCGATATCTTGTTATTGTTAATGAGTCTGGCATCAAACCTATTATTTTGCTTAGCAAATCTGATCTAATAAACCCTGATGAGGTTCAAAAATTCAAACAAAAAGTTTTAAATATAACACCTGACAAAATAATAATTGAATTTAGTAATTCAAATCAGTCCAGCATCAAATCCATTGTTGGTTTATTAAAAAAAGAGCGGACCTATTGTCTGTTGGGCTCATCTGGTGTCGGCAAAACAACTTTGCTAAATAACATCATAGGGCAAGATAAATTTGCCACCAAAACGGTTAGCAAAATCCAAAACAAGGGCAGGCACACAACCACCTCTCGCCAATTAACCTATATTGATTGCGGAGCGATGATAATTGACACCCCCGGCATACGAGAGCTTGGCAATATATCAACAGACGATGGTTTGGATGAGACTTTTGTTGATATAATAAACCTATCACAAAACTGCAAATTTTCAAATTGCTCGCATACTAATGAAAAAAGTTGTGCGATTTTATCTGCGATAAATACAGGGGAATTATCCCAAAAACGTTATCAAAATTATTTAAAAATAAAAAGAGAGAGCGAATTTAATCAAATGTCATATTTAGAAAAAAGAAAGGAAGATAGAAGTTTTGGCAAGTTTGTCAAATCAGTTGTAAAAAATAAACCAAGATACAATGCTTAATAATCAAGTTTTGCAGCAGGCTGGTTTTACGCTTTAATTTTATTGATACGAACACAAAAACAATATGAATAAAAAAAATGTTTGTGTTGTTATAACATTCGGTTAGAATTGTTAAAATTTAATTTACGGAGATAGGATAATGGCATATGTAATTGGAAATATTACGATTTTAGACAACACCAAATGGTTAGAATATAAAAGCAAAGTTTCCGATACACTAATTCCTTGGGATGGTGAACTTATTTTACGAGGTAAAAAGTTGGAAGTTCTTGGAGGAGAACATAGACACACAGATAATGTAATTATAAATTTTCCTAATGTTGAAGCATTAAATAATTGGTTTTTATCGGATGCATATCAAGAATTAATCCCTCTGCGTAATCAAGCCGCTAAGGTAGATTTGGTCAGCTATCAAAAAGAAACATAGTAAGAGACCTTTGGCAAAAACATGGCTGTGTTTTGATGCAACAATATGACAAACCCATAGGAAGCTCTGATTATCTGCAAAAAACAAACAACAAATGCAGTTATAGCAAGGGGACATGTCCCCTTGTTAGTAGTTAATCAGAGGATTATATAGGGGGCAGGCACTTTTAACCTATTTTTTTAATTCAGGAGTTTAAAATGAGTAATTTTGTCGACTCTTTAATGGAGCAAGTTAAAGAAAAAAATCAAGCAGAACCTGAGTTTGTTCAAGCAGTTGAAGAGGTTGCAAATTCATTAGATATTGTGCTAAGCAAAAACCCCCGATACATATCTGCAAAAATTTTAGAAAGAATTGTGGAGCCTGAACGAGTTATTATGTTTCGCGTCCCTTGGATAGATGATAAAGGCGAGGTGCAGGTTAATCGTGGTTTTAGAGTGCAGATGAATAGTGCAATCGGCCCATACAAAGGAGGGTTGAGATTTCATCCGTCTGTAAATCTTGGTGTTTTAAAATTTTTAGCATTTGAACAGGTTTTTAAAAACGCTCTTACAACTCTGCCATTAGGCGGTGGCAAGGGTGGCTCTGATTTTAATCCAAAAGGCAAAACTGATAATGAAGTTATGAGGTTTTGTCACAGTTTTATGAATGAGTTGCAACATCATATCGGACAGTTTACAGATATTCCTGCAGGAGACATAGGAGTGGGAGGTCGTGAAATTGGTTATCTTTTTGGACAATATAAAAAAATTAAAAATGAATTTGTAGGGGTATTGACAGGTAAAGGAGCCGGATGGGGAGGTTCACAAGTTCGCCCACAGGCAACCGGTTATGGGGTTGTTTATTTTGCAGCAGAAATGTTAAAAACAAAAAACAAAACACTTGGTGGCAAAAAATGTTTAATCTCAGGTAGTGGCAATGTAGCGCAACATGTGGCTGAAAAGATTTTAGACCTTGGTGGCAAACCTATCACTCTTTCTGATTCAAGTGGATTCATACTTGATGAGGCAGGAATTACCAGAGAAAAACTATTATTTGTCAAAGATTTAAAAAATAATCGCCGTGGCAGAATAAAAGAATATACGGATAAATATAAAAGTGCAATTTATACCCCTGTTGATAATTCTGCAACAAATAACCCCATCTGGGACAATAAAGCAGATTGTGCATATCCTTGTGCCACCCAAAATGAAATAAATGAAAAAGATGCAAACAATTTGATTAAAAACGGCATCTATCTTGTATGTGAAGGTGCTAATATGCCAACTGTTGCAGCAGGTGTTGATATATTCAAAGCAGAAAAAATCCTCTATGGTCCGAGTAAAGCTGCCAATGCAGGTGGTGTAGCAGTATCAGGACTTGAGATGAGCCAAAATAGTGGCAGAATTTATTGGGAGTCAGAAGAGGTAGATAAAAAATTACAAGAAATTATGAAAAATATTCATACAACTTGCATAGAAACAGCAAAAAAATATGGCACTCCTGATGATTATGCCAATGGTGCTAATATTGCAGGTTTTTTAAAAATCGCTGATGCAATGTTGGATCAAGGTGTGGTTTAAGGAGCCTCTGATTAAAAAACAATGCAAATATATTTTTGTTTGTGTTATTGTATCGGTCGGTTGGAGTTGCTAAAAAATTGGAATTAATTTCAATCAAAATTATTATATAAGGAGGTGCAGTGTCTGAAAGTTGTCCATATTGTGAAGGTTCTGGAAAAGAAAATTGCTCTTGGTGCTATGGTGATGGAAAAGTAGAATGTGCTGGTTGTGAAGGTTCTGGAAAAGAAAATTGCTCTGAGTGTTATTGTGGCAATGTTGATTGTCAAAATTGCAATGGTTCTGGTGAGATTGATTGTTGCGACAAACATGATAGCACTTGTCCAGATTGCGATGGCTCTGGTGAGGTTAGCTGTCCAGATTGCAATGGTTTTGACACGATTGATTGTTCCGATTGTAATGGTTGTGGCAAGGTTGATTGTTCCGATTGTAATGGTTGTGGCGAACGAGATTGTAAGTATTGTCATGGTTCAGGAGGGAAATAAATGCTTTGAATTATTTGCCGCTATTGGCTCGTTCCCATCGTCCACGATGGTAATGCATACTTAAACAATTGCGAGATAAAAAGCCATGTTTTTTGCAAGTTTCAAATTGCCGTTTTTATTGTATATATTGCAACAAGTTGCAAGGGCGGGACTAAAGTCCCACTTTCAATTGGGGAACAAGTTGCAAGAGTGGGACATCGCCGTAGGCAACTCCAAAAGTCCCACCTCCGATAGGGAAATTGTTAAAAATCTGCCTTAACAATGGTTGATAAAAAAACACTCTGAAATAAAAAAATAAAAAATGTATAATTATCGTTTTAATTTTTAATTTTTATTGTGGCAAATAACAACAAATATAATCTCCAAACTTTGCAGGGGATGATTTTGAACTTGCAAGATTTTTGGCAAAAACATGGCTGTGTTTTGATGCAACCCTATGACAAACCTATGGGGGCTGGCACTTTTCATCCGGCTACTTTTTTAAAATCTATCGGATCTCAACCTTTTAAATGTGCTTATGTGCAACCGTCCAGGCGTCCGACCGATGGCAGATATGGCAAAAACCCTAATCGCCTGCAACACTATTATCAATTTCAAGTTTTATTAAAGCCCTCCCCTGCTAACATTCAACAACTATATATTGACTCACTTATAAATTTGGGTTTTGATGTTTTGGAACATGATATTCGTTTTGTTGAAGACAACTGGGAATCTCCCTCGCTTGGTGCTTGGGGGCTTGGATGGGAGGTGTGGTTAAATGGGATGGAGGTGACTCAATTTACTTATTTTCAACAGGTTGGCGGTTTGAGTTGCGTGCCTATATCAGGAGAGATAACCTACGGATTAGAGAGAATTGCGATGTCCATGCAAAATGTCTCATCTGTGTATGATTTAAAATATTCAAATGATACAACCTATGGTGATATTTTTTTGCAAAATGAATACGAGCAGTCTGTTTATAATTTTGAAATGGCTGATATTGATGTTTTGTTTAAAGAATTTGCTGAGTTTCAAAAACAAGCATTAGTATTGGTTCAAAAAAATCTTAGTATTCCAGCTTATGAAATGTTGCTCTCTGCCTCGCATACTTTTAATTTATTAGATGCTCGCCGGGCAATATCTGCCACCGAGCGACAGGCTTATATTTTAAAACTACGAACAACCTCCAAAGCCATCGCCCAAACATATTATAAAACCCAACAAATTCAAGATATTAGTGAGGGTGACAAATGATGATTAAAGAAAATTTATTATTTGAAATAGGAACAGAAGAATTGCCGCCAAAGTCTTTAAAAAAACTCGGAGAATCTTTGTTGCAAAACACCCGGAAACAATTAGATGAGAGCGGTTTGCAGGCTGAAAATTATCAATATTTTGCCACTCCTCGCAGAATTGCGATTTTAATCAAACAATTACCTGCAACCCAACCAGCTGTTGATATAGAGAGAAAAGGTCCGCATAAAAATGCTTGTTTTGAGGACAAAGATCAACAAAAACCATCAAAAGCAGCTTTGGGATTTGCCTCCTCTTGTCAAGTTGAATGGACTGATTTGAGTTGGATGAAAACCGATAAAGGTGAGTATCTTTTTTTCAAAGGCAACAAAGAGGGGCAAAAAACCACTGATTTAATCTCTGGTATTTTACAAAAATCAATCAAACAACTGCCTATCGCTAAACTTATGCGCTGGGGAGACGGCAAGGCTGAATTTGTCCGCCCTGTGCATTGGATTGTTTTAATGTTTGGTTCAAATGTTATCAACACTAATTTTTTTGATATTAGCTCTGATAACATAACATACGGACACAGGTTTCATCACCCACAACCAATTAAAATCAAAAACCCTGTTAATTATGAAGATGTTTTAATGGATGCTTGTGTTTATGCAGACTTTAATAAACGAAGAGATCATATTAAAGATATGGTTAAAAAAGAATCTTTAAAATTAAAATCTACTGCCCTTTTTGATGATGATTTATTGGATGAGATTACCGCTTTAAATGAATATCCACAAATAATAGTAGGATCGTTTCCTGCAGAATTTTTAAAAATCCCATCTGAGGTTTTAATTACCACGATGCAAAAAAATCAAAAATATTTTGCTCTTGTAAACGATAGAAACCAACTAATCAACAAATTTATAACCATAGCTAATATAAAAAGTAAAAATCCACAAAGCATAATAAGCGGCAATGAGCGAGTTATTTTACCAAGATTAGAAGACGCTCGCTTTTTTTGGCAACAGGATCAAAAAACTGCTCTTATTGACAGATTACCTCAATTAAAAAAAGTAGTTTTTCAACAAAAACTTGGCAGCTTATATGATAAAACCACAAGAATTGAAAAAATATGTGAATATCTTAGTGAAAAATTATCTTTTAAAAATAGCGATGATGTTCTTGTCGCAGCGAGACTTTCAAAGTGTGATTTAATTACAGATATGGTTGTAGAGTTCCCATCATTACAAGGCATTATGGGAAAATATTATGCGATAGATAACGGTTATAATAAAAATATAACAAATGCTATTGCCGAATCATATCAACCGGCATTTGCCACCGATAAAATCCCTGAAAGTTATGAAGGGGCAATTTTATCCATCGCCGATAAAATAGATACGATCTGTGGAATTTTTAAAATAGGTTTGTCACCCACAGGCGACAAAGATCCGTTTGCTTTGAGACGTGCCACCTTAGGAATTATCAGGATTATAATTGAAAAAGAATTAAATTTAAACCTTATTGATTTAATAAATTTTGCTTGTGATAATCATAACAAAACAGACAACAAAACAACGGATAAAATCAGTCATTTTTTCTATGAGAGATTAAAAAATTATCTAAATAGTCTGGGTTTTAATAACTTATTTACCGCAGTTTTAAGCAGCAATGAAAATAATATTTTAAACCTTCATCATAAAATAATAGCATTGCAAGATTTTTCTAAAACCGAAGATGCCAAGCAATTATCAAACTCCAACAAAAGAGCTAAAAATATTCTCAAAAAATCAAAGATTGATATAAAATCTCAAATTGATGAGTCCTTATTGCAAGAGAATGCCGAGATAAACCTTTTTAAAGAGCTCAGTCTCAGTAAAACAAAAATAGAACCATTGTTAAAAACAACAAAACCAGATTATAAAAAAATATTAAAAATCCTTAGCAAATTAAAACCTACTGTTGATGATTTTTTTGAAGATGTCATGGTAAACTGCGACAACCCTCAACAAAAAAATAACCGTTTGTTGCTTCTTCATAATCTTTATCAACAATTTAAAAAAATTGCAGATTTGTCATACTTAACCGAAAATCATTAGTATGAATTATAGAATTATTCCACAATTTAAAATGACTTTAATTGGACTTACTTTGCTGTTGTTTATTAATTCTATTGTTAATGGCATAGGTTATCTCTGGTGGCTTTGGTTGGTATTAGTAATTTTAATGTGGTTTTTTCGTTATGAAAAATCACAAAAAATTATTGACCCATTATCTATTATAAGTCCCATCAATGGTGTGGTAGAAAAACGAGGAACCGGCTTATATTCTCACAGCATGCAACCTGCTATTGCTTTGAATATTAACCATAAATGGTTTCATAAAATTGCTATTTTTTCTCCTATCGAGGGTAAAATTTTAAAAATAAAACAATTTTCAAACCAAAATAGAGTAAAATTATCAATTCAAATTATAACTGATGAGGGCGGTAAAGTGGAAGTTTTTTTGATGGGTGCTATGTTAGGTTTATGCAAACTTATTATTCAACCAGGTTATAGAGTAGGATCAGGGCAGTATATTGGATTTTTTATTTTTTTAAAAAGTGTGCGAATTTTAATACCTGACGATAGCATTATTACCAACAAAAATATGGGGAGAAACATTAAAGCCTTGAGAAAAATTGCTAATCTTGGTGGCAAATTATCATAAAAGAGACTTATGAAATGAAACTTAATAAAAACAACAGCAAAAAATTTAAAAAGGGAATATATCTTTTGCCAAATATATTGACCACCACGGCATTGTTCGCAGGTTTTTATGCCATTATTTTGGCTATGGATAATCACTTTTCATCAGCTGCTATTGCTATCTTAGTGGCAATGATTTTTGATGGTTTGGATGGTCGGGTGGCCAGACTTACCAACACTCAAAGTGATTTTGGAGCAGAATTTGATAGCCTATCGGATATGGTAAGCTTCGGTATAGCTCCATCTTTGGTAGTTTATAAGTGGGCATTAACTGGGATGGGAAATATTGGTTGGGTGGTGGCTTTTTTATATACCGCCTGTGCAGCTTTGCGGTTGGCAAGATTTAATGTAAAAGTAGGAGTTATTGATAAAAAATTTTTTCAAGGTTTGGCATCTCCTGCGGCGGCGGCGGTTTTGGTAGCATTGGTGTGGTCAGGCGAAGAATTGGGCTTTAAAGGACAACAATTAGATATATTAGCTTTGATTACAACGGCAACATTAGGAGGTTTGATGGTAAGCTCGTTCCCCTATTATAGCTTTAAAGACTTAGGGTCGGTTAAAACTGTGCCTTTTGTGGTTTTATTGGCGATTATCTTAGTTTTTGCTCTTACCACAATTGACCCTCCCAAGATTATTTTATTTTGTTTTTTGTTGTATGCCTTATCAGGACCACTCTTGACTCTTTGGCGAAAAATACGAACAAAACCTAAAAGATACAAAAAAGGAGAAAAAAATAATGAAAATTGAATTTCCAAACAATGGTAAAATTATTGATTTTGACAACAACGGAAACTTAGTTCCAAACGACAATCCCGTTGTTTTATATATAACAGGAGATGGAGTAGGAGAAGAGATAACTCCTGTTATGAAAAAAGTTGTTGACAAGTCCATGAATAAGGCCTATCAAGGGCATAAAAAAATTCATTGGTGTGAGGTGTATGCAGGTGAAAATGCAGTCAAAAAATATGGAGAAAATAATTATCTACCCCAAGAGACTATTGAGGCAATAAAAAAATATAAGGTAGCCATTAAAGGACCACTCACAACTCCCATAGGTGGTGGCTTTTCATCTTTAAATGTAGCAATGCGACAAAAATTAGACCTATTTGCTTGTGTGCGTCCTGTTAAATACTATAAGGGCGTGCCCTCTGTTTTAAAGAATCCTGAAAAAACAAATATGACTATTTTTCGTGAAAATACCGAAGATATCTATGCTGGTATTGAATACAAAGCAAACAGCGATAATGCCAAAAAAATTATAGATTTTTTGCAACAAAAAATGAATGTAAATTCAATACGATTTGATAAAAATTGTGGGATTGGCATCAAACCTGTCTCTTATGAGGGTAGCACACGTTTAATTAGACAGGCAATTTTATATGCGATAGATAATGATTTGCCATCAGTAACCTTAGTGCACAAAGGCAATATAATGAAATTTACCGAAGGAGCTTTTTTAAAGTGGGGTCATCAATTAGCTCAGGATGAATTTGGAGCAAAAAAAATAAAAAATAGTGGTAGTTATCAAATTATAAACCCCAAAACTCAGCACAAAATTATTATCAACGATGTTATAGCTGATAATTTTTTACAACAAATTTTATTAAACCCCCAAAATTATAGTGTAATTGCCACCTTAAATTTAAATGGTGATTATATATCGGATGCTCTTGCCGCCCAGGTCGGTGGAATTGGCATTGCACCAGGAGCCAACATTGGCAAAGAATGTGCTATTTTTGAGGCAACTCATGGTAGTGCCCCTGATATCGCAGGTAAGAATATAGTAAATCCTGGATCTATAATTTTATCCGCACAGATGATGTTGCTTTATTTAAACTTTAAAAAAGCAGCAGGTTTTATTGAAAAAGCCATGGAGGAGACAATATCTCAAAAAACTCTTACCGCAGATTTTGCGAATTTAGATAAAAATATTACCAGAGTATCTTGCAGCGAATTTAGCAAAAATATAATTTCTAATATTTGATATGAGTACTAAAAAACCACAGCCACAAGGCAATACTGCAACCTTAGATAGAATAGAAATAAACTACAAACATCCGTCTTTATATAATGTTGTGCTGATTAACGATAATACCACAACTATGGATTTTGTCTCACAGCTTTTGATGGAAGTTTTTTATATGAACCAGACTGATGCAGAAATTATAATGTTAAAAATTCACAGTGATGGTGAGGGCATCTGTGGAACATTTGGCAAGGATATTGCTATCTCAAAAGCAGCCTTAGTTAATCATTACAGCAAACAAGCAAAATATCCACTAAAATGTATAGTTCGCAAAACTTTAAAATAAAAATTAAAAAATATGTATAGCAACAATTTAGAAACAATCTTAAAAAATACTTTTAAATTTTCAGTTAATAAGTCTTTGGAATTTGCTAGTATTGAGAATCTAACCTTGCACCTATTGAACGACACATCTGTGCAAAATTTTATTGAGATCTATGAAAACAATACCATAGAAATGTTGATAGTTTTATTAACAGAGCATATAAATAACTATGAACCTACTATCGGCTCATCTCATCAAATAGATGTTGTGCCTACTATTGGATTACAAAGAGTTTTACAACGTGCCACCAATTTAACCAAGAATACTGACACAACCACAACAAAACATATTTTGTTGAGCATAATACAAGAGAACGAATGTTATAGTGCATACCTATTGCATAAATATGGAGTAACAAACGATAGAATTTTAAATAATTTTCAAAACAATTTATCTGATATTAAATCAGATATAACGGATGAGATTGCCGATGATTTGGCATTTTTAGACGATATGATTGATAATGCTTTTGATAATTTAGATGACAGCACAGATAATGATTTTGAACATTTTGATGAAGCCTATGAGAAAATTGACAAAAATAAGAAAAAAGAGGATAAAACAGCATTGCAAAGTTTTGCCACAAATCTGAACCAAAAAGCCATTGATAAAAAAATTGATAGACTTATTGGCAGAAAACAAGAGGTAGAGAGAGTTATTCAAATTCTTTGCAGGCGTTCTAAAAACAACCCCTTATTAGTGGGGGAATCAGGGGTTGGTAAAACAGCTATTGCTGAGGGTCTTGCCAAACACATAACAGATAAAAAAGTCCCCAATATTTTAAAAAATAAAGTAATTTTTTCACTTGATGTAGGGGCGTTAATAGCTGGCACAAAATATCGTGGAGATTTTGAAGAGAGGTTAAAACAAATAATAGATGAGATTAAACAAGATCAAAGTGTTATTCTTTTCATTGATGAGATTCATACTATTGTTGGAGCAGGAGCCACCTCAGATGGCTCGATGGATGCTGCTAATTTATTAAAACCTGCACTGAATAATGGTGAGCTACGTTGTATAGGCTCCACAACCTATAAAGAATTTCGCAGTATTTTTGAAAAAGAACATGCCTTATCAAGGCGCTTTCAAAAAATTGACATCAAAGAGCCTAATATTGCAGATAGCAAATTGATCTTAAAAGGAGTTGCCCCTTATTATGAAAAACATCACCAAATTAAATATAACGATGATGCTATAAATTCTGCTGTTATACTTTCAAAAAGATATATTAACGAGAGATTTTTACCAGATAAAGCCATCGATGTTATTGATGAAGCCGGAGCATATTTGCGAACCCAACCGAAAAATAAAAGAAAAAAAATAGTTGATAAAACCCTCATAGAAAATATCATATCTAAAATAACTCAGATACCAGAGCAAAGCATAAATTCTCATGATTTATCAAACCTTAAAAACCTCTCAAAAAAACTACGACAAAATATATTTGGACAAAATGAAGCAATTGATACTTTATGTGACACCATCAATCTCTCTAAAAGTGGATTGTCATCCGATGAAAAACCTATCGGATCTTTTTTGTTTGCAGGACCTACTGGAGTTGGTAAAACAGAGTTATGTCAGCAACTTGCTACAACAATGAATATCAATCTTATCCGTTTTGATATGTCTGAATATACTCAAAGCCATACGGTATCCAGACTTATCGGTGCACCGCCTGGTTATGTAGGTTTTGATCAAGGCGGTCTTTTGACAGATGAGATTCACAAAAATCCCCATAGTGTGTTACTGTTGGATGAAATTGAAAAAGCCCACCCTGATATTTTTAATATTCTTTTGCAAATCATGGATTACGGAGTATTAACAGATAATAACGGTAGAAAAAGTGATTTTACGAATGTAATTTTAATTATGACATCTAATGCAGGGGCATGGACTCTCGATAAAGGATCTTTTGGTTTTACCAAACAAGATAACAGAACAGACAGTTTGTTAGAAATTAAAAAGATATTCAACCCAGAATTTCGCAACCGCTTAGATAAAATTGTCTTGTTCAAATCTTTAAATATATCTATTATATTAAAAATAATTGATAAGTTTTTAGAGGCATTAAAAAATCAATTAAAACAAAAAAACATAATGATTAAAGTCTCTAATTCCGCTAAAAAATTATTAATAAAAAAAGGTTATGATGATAAAATGGGGGCGCGTCCGATGGATAGAACAATAAATACACTAATAAAACAACCATTGGCGGAACAAATTCTTTTTGGCAAGCTAAAAAAAGGTGGGTTGGTTATCGTTGATATCGTTGATGATTCAATAACAATGAATTTCTCTTCAATATGTGCAAAAAAACCAAAAACTTCTGTTGCTATTGTCGCTTAAAACTGTGGTAGTTTTTTTAAAGAAGCTCTGATTGACCTCATTTTATCATGCTCCACAACCCAAAACCGTCATGTCGAACTTGATTCGGTATCCACCTCTCTACATCATCAGATCTAAATCATCGGAATAATCTTGGTCTGTCTATATAAGTCCGACCATCACTATGCCACAAATGAATCATAGTTTTTTTGAATTAATCCATAATAAGTGGATATCTCTCCTTGTAAAAACTGGATTTGATATCTGTTACGGAGGACTGTTTTAAATTAAAGTTTTTCTAATTTTCTTAGTTTTGCAGGTAACATTTTCATCTCTACCATGGCTGTAATAATTGCCGCAAACATACTCTCATCTTCATATAACATTCTATAATATTGATATTTCATAGTCAAAGCAGAGCCAAATATGATTGAAAAAAGAGTCATAAAAGAGCCCAATGCAAGGGTTGATGCTCCGGTTATGCCTTGTCCTATGGTGCAACCCATACCAAGCACGCCGCCTATACCCATAATAAAACCACCGATTATATGATTAGCAAAATCTTTGAGACTGACAAACCATTCAAAACGTAATTTACCGGCGATTAAAGCATATATAAATGAGCCTAAAATAACTCCCAGAGCTGCTATTATACCGAATGTTAAAAAATTAAGATTAAATCCTTGGGTAGCAAATTGTGTCATATGAGCGGTGGGTGCAACAAATGTAAAAGACTGGGCACCAATGGCATATGGAATCTCATCCATCATTTCTGCCTCTTCTAATAACTCTTGCCCCATAAATCCTGCACTAACAAACCAAGCCCCTGCCACTATCATTCCCACCACAACTCCTGCTATCAATAATTCTTGGTGTTTTAAAAATTCTTTTGATCTAAATATAAATAAAGCAAACAAAGATGCCACCAACAAACCAATTGTCAGGTGAATAATATTTGAGTTTTCTGCCCCACTATATCCTGTGATAATGGCACTTAGATGTTGTCCGCTAATACCATATTCTGCAAAATCAATAGATAAAATGCCCATCCAACTTAAAAAAACATCATAACTAAAATTGGTAAACATCATAAGTGATGCACCAGCTGAGATAGCCAATAAAACAAACAATGATTTTAAATTGCCAGCTCCAAAACGAATCAAAGTTTTGTTGCCACAACCTGATGCCATAGTCATACCTATGCCAAATATAAAACCACCAACAATATAACGCAACCAAACAAAATTTGTTGTGCGATAAGGTGGGTTTGATTTTGCATTGTCTGTGGTAAGCGACATATCAACCAAACCAAAATATTCCATACAAAGCACTATGATTAGAGCAGTTGTTAAGGCTAACATCCAAGATCGCATCCGATTGGTGTCTCCCATATTTACCCAGTCAGATACCGCGCCCATCGTGCAAAAATCTGTTTTATTAGCAACGGCACCAAGAATAAAGGCTAAGGTAAAAACTATCAAAAATATTTGATAAATAATCGTTATTTCCATAAATGTGTCCTAATATTTTGTAAAAAATACCCATTATACATATTTTTTATAAAAAAATATGTTATTTCACAAAAACAACAAGTATCACATAAATATAATACTCTAATGCTGTTTATGTCAATCTTTTATTTTACGATAAATAGATGTCCTATCTAATCCTATTTCCATTGATAACTTACTGATATTTTTTTGTTTTTTAATTCTATTTTTAAGGTATAGTTTGTCAAATTTTGCTATAGCTTCTTTGTATTTTAACTTGAATAATTCTTCTATCTTTCTTTTGTTTTTATAAGCTTTTTTTTCTATTTCTTTTGGTTTTAAATATTTTTTTATAGTTTTCAACAATAATGGCAAGGATATTGGTTTTTCAACAAAATCTACTGCTCCATACTTGGTAGCCTCCATAGCATTTTCAATCGTTGCATGACCTGACATCATTATGACTTTTGTATCGTATGGTTTAGTTTTTTGCCACTTTTTTAATAGACTTATGCCATCTTGTCCTGGCATCCATACATCCAACAAAACAACACTTGGTCTGTTTTTTTTTAAGTGCTCATTAGCCTGAGTAGCATTTTCAGCACTTAAAATAAAATAACCTTCATTTGTTAAGATTTCTGTCAATAAAGAGCGAATGTCATATTCGTCATCAACAATTAGGATAGTTTTTTTCTTTTTCATTATTAAGTTTTGCAAAGGTCTCATAAAATACAATTAAAGAAGCAACAATCAGAAGATAGCACTCTATTTACAATAAACAATTGTTACTCAAAACTTTCATTATATGTTTTTCCAGTTCCTGCTGGAATTAGTCTACCAACTATTACATTTTCTTTTAATCCTCGTAAGAAATCTTTGGTGCCACTTATTGAAGATTCTGTCAAAACACGAGTTGTTTCTTGAAATGATGCAGCTGATATAAAAGAATCTGTAACTAATGATGCTTTGGTAATTCCTAATAATTGTCTTTCAAAAGTAGCGGGAATTTTATCTTGTTCTACAAGTTTTTCATTTACTTTTTTTAATTTTTCATAGGTTACCTGCTCTCCTGGCAAATAGTCAGTATCATGGCTTTTAATTATTATTGCTTTTTTTAACATTTGTTTAATTATGACTTCAATATGTTTGTCGTTTATTTTTACTCCTTGTAAACTATAAACATCTTGGATTTCGCGAACAAGATAACTTGCCAAAGATTCCACTCCTTGCAATTTTAAAATATCATGGAGGCTTGGTTCACCATCACTTATTATGTCGCTTTTTTCAATTGTTTCTCCTTCAAATACCTCTATGGATCGCCACTTTGGTATCAACTCTTCAAATTCTTCACCAGATTCAGGAGTTATTATTAGACGAATTTTACCACGAGTTTCTTTGCCAAAACTCACTGTTCCTGATATTTGTGCTAAAATTGCAGGCTCTTTTGGTTTTCTTGCCTCAAAAAGATCAGCAACACGTGGCAGTCCGCCTGTTATATCGCGTGTTTTTGATGATTCTTGTGGAACCCTCGCAATAATATCTCCTGCTTGAATTTTATCACCATCTGATAACTCTATCAAAGCACCGCTTGGCAGTGTATAATTAGCAGGTATATCTGTACCAGGGTAACATAATTCTTCTCCTTTTTTGCCAAAAAATTTAACTGTCGGATATAATTCTTTGCCAGCTAACGGTCTTTGTTTGGGGTCAATTATTATGTTTGATGTTATTCCTGTTGTAGTATTTACTTGTTTTTTAACGGTTAATTGCTCAACAAAATCAATAAATTTGGACTTACCCTCTAATTCTGCAATAATTGGGTGAGTATGTGGGTCCCAGTTTGCCACTATATCACCTGATTTAACATCACTACCATCATTATAGTTTAGGGTTGCACCATATGGCACCTTGTATCTTTCTTTTTCTTGTCCGTGTTCGTTGATAACTCCTATTTCCGCTGATCTCTTTACTAAGATTAATTTTTTTTCTTTGTTTTTGATGGATTTTATATTGTGGAATCTTAATTTACCGTTGTTTTTGATTTGCACTGATGAAACTGCCACCGAGCGAGAAGCGGCTCCGCCTATGTGGAAGGTTCTCATCGTAAGTTGAGTGCCAGGCTCGCCGATTGATTGGGCGGCAATTACACCTACTGCTTCTCCTTCGTTTATTATGTCTCCTCGAGCAAGATCTCGCCCATAACACTTACAGCATACTCCAAATTCTGCCTCGCATGTAATAGCTGATCGCACCTTAATCTCATCGATGCTCGCCTCTTCTATTTTTTTAATTTCTTTTTCTGTTATTAGGGTAGACTCTTCAATTATAACCTCATCTGTGCCTGGTTTTAAAATATTTTCTGCGACAACTCTGCCTAAAACTCTCTCACTTAATGGCTCTACTATGTCTCCACCTTCAATAATAGGTTGCATATTTATGCCATTTTTGGTGTAGCAGTCTTTTTCATTCACTACCATATCTTGTGAGACATCCACTAATCTACGAGTTAGATATCCTGCATTAGCTGTTTTCAAAGCTGTATCCGCCAAACCTTTACGGGCTCCGTGAGTAGATATAAAATATTGTAAAATTGTCAATCCTTCGCGGAAGTTAGCCGTGATAGGGTTTTCAATAATAGATCCATCAGGTTTTGACATAAGTCCACGCATTCCTGCAAGTTGTCTTATTTGTTGAGCACTGCCTCGAGCCCCAGAATCTGCCATCATAAAGATAGAATTAAAGGAGTTTTCTTGTGTTTTGTCATCAAGTTCTTTGTTGCCAATTTGCCTCATCATAGCATCCGCTACATCTTCACCTGCTGTTGACCATATATCTATGACTTTATTATATCTCTCGCCGTCTGTGACCAAACCTGCGGTATATTGTTCTTGAATCTCTGCTACTTCTTTTTCGGCATTAGATACAATTTCATATTTTAATTTTGGCACCACCATATCTTGAAACCCTATAGATATACCAGCTGTGGTTGCATTTCTAAAACCTGCATACATGAGCTGATCAACAAAAATAACCGTATCCTTTAAGTCTGCAAAACGATAACAAACATCGATAAGATTAGAGATAGCTTTTTTTGACAAGTCACAATCTAAGTTTTTAAAAGCAACATTTCTGGGAAGTATTTCTGATAAAACCGCTCTACCTGCTACGGTTTTAACCTTATGAGTGATGTAATTTACATCTCCATTTTCGCTATATTCTATATCTTTTATCCGAACTATAACTTTTGCATGTATGCTAACTTTTTTGATAGCAATAGCCTTATTTAACTCTGATAAGTCGCTGAAATATGACCCCTCTCCTTGTGAGTCTTTTTTGTATCTTGTCATATAATACAAACCCAGCACAATATCTTGAGATGGCACAATAATTGGCTCGCCATTGGCAGGAGATAAAATATTATTAGATGACATCATAAGTGTTCTGGCTTCCATTTGTGATTCCAATGAAAGTGGCACATGTACTGCCATCTGATCACCGTCAAAGTCAGCATTAAAAGCTGCACAAACTAATGGATGAAGTTGAATGGCTTTGCCCTCAATTAAAATCGGTTCAAATGCTTGCACTCCAAGCCTATGTAGTGTTGGTGCACGATTTAACATAATTGGGTGTTCATGGATTACGTCAGCTAAGATATCCCACACCTCAGATCCTCCTGCCTCTACCATTTTTTTAGCATGTTTAATTGTAGTGGCAAATCCTCTTAATTGGAGCTTGCTAAATACGAACGGTTTAAACAACTCTAATGCCATTTTTTTTGGTAATCCACATTGATGCAATCTCAATTTAGGTCCTACCACAATTACCGAACGTCCTGAATAATCAACACGTTTTCCTAATAGGTTCTGTCTGAATCTGCCTTGTTTTCCTTTAATAAGCTCTGCTAATGATTTTAATGGCATCTTATTTGTGCCTGTGATAGCACGACCGCGTCGCCCGTTATCAAGCAAAGAATCAACTGCTTCTTGTAACATTCTTTTTTCATTACGAACTATTATCTCAGGCGCTGATAACTCCAATAACCTTGCTAGACGATTATTGCGATTTATAACTCTGCGATACAAATCATTTAAATCAGAGGTTGCAAACCTGCCACCATCTAAGGGTACTAATGGACGCAAATCAGGTGGTAAGACTGGCAACACCTCTAATATCATCCATGCTGGATTATTACCAGATTTGATAAAAGATTCTGTTAATTTTAATCTTTTGGTTAGTCTTTTTAGTTTTATTTCTGATTTTGTGTTTTGAATTTCTTCGTTTATCTCTGTATACATTTCGTCCAAATCAAGAGATTCTAAAAGCTCTTTGATAGCCTCTGCTCCCATTTTGGCAGTAAAATCATCACCAAATTCTTCGAATACTTCTTGTTTTTCGTCATCAGTTATTATTTGTCCTTCTTCTAAGTCTGTATTGCCTGCATCTGTTACGATAAAAGATTCATAATAAAGAACTCTCTCAACTTCTCTTAATGTCATATCAAGTAGAAGGCCTATTCTTGATGGTAGTGATTTTAAAAACCAAATATGTGAGCATGGGCTTGCTAATGAAATTATTCCCATTCTTTCACGGCGAACCTTAGCAAGGGTCACCTCAACTCCACATTTTTCGCACACAACTCCACGGTGTTTTAGTCTTTTATATTTTCCACAGAGACATTCATAGTCTTTGGTGGGACCAAATATTTTTGCACAAAATAAACCGTCTCTCTCTGGCTTGAAGGTGCGATAATTTATTGTCTCTGGTTTGCGAACCTCACCAAAGCTCCAAGATTTTATCGTCTCAGGGGAGCTCAGATTAATTTTAATAGCATTAAAATCACTTTCAATGCTTTCTTGTTTGAATAAATTCAATAAGTCTTTCATTAGTTTGTTTTCTCCAGATCAATATTTAAACCAAGGGCACGAATCTCTTTTAATAAAACATTAAATGACTCTGGCATACCGGCCTCAACTTGATTATCACCATCAATAATGCTTTTATACATTCTGTTTCTACCGATTACATCATCTGATTTTACCGTCAGTATTTCTTGCAATGTATGGGATGCTCCATAGGCCTCCAATGCCCATACTTCCATCTCACCAAATCTTTGACCGCCGAATTGTGCCTTGCCTCCAAGAGGTTGTTGAGTTACCAGACTATACGGTCCTGTTGATCTAGCATGCATCTTATCATCAACAAGGTGGTTAAGTTTTAAAATATGCATATAACCTACTGTAATTTTGCGATCAAAAGGATCACCTGATCTACCATCATACAATTGAGTTTGTCCTGATTCTGGCAAATCTGCAATATTTAACATTTGTTTTATGTCATTTTCTGATGCACCATCGAATACAGGGGTTGCCATAGGCATGCCATCTTTTAAGTTGTAACAAAGATTCATAATTTCATCGTCCGTTAATGATTTTAGATCTTCTTGATTTACATCTTTATTATGGTTATAGGTTTGCTCTAAATATTTCCTTAAATCTTTGATGTTTGTTTTTTTCTCCAACATGTGGCTAATTTTTTTGCCTATACCTTTTGCAGCCCACCCCAGATGAGTTTCTAAAATCTGCCCGATATTCATCCGTGATGGAACTCCCAGTGGATTTAATAGGATATCAACCGGTTCACCATCTTCCATGTATGGCATATCCTCTACTGGCACAATTGTTGATATTACACCCTTATTACCGTGACGCCCTGCCATCTTATCTCCTGCTTGCAAACGTCTTTTAACAGCAACAGATACCTTCACCATTTTTATTATTCCAGGGGCTAATACGTCTCCTGATGTTATTTTATTTTGCTCTATTTTTAAATTATCTGCAAAAGATTTTTGTTGTTTTTTTAATGTTTTTTGCAATGATTCTAATTTTTTATTTATAGATTCGTCTTTCATGATTAGTAAAAAAATATCTTCTTTCTCTATTTTTTTTATCTCATTATCGCTAATTATTGTAGGTGATTCTATATCACATCCGCTGATAGCTTCGTTATTGACAACAATTTTTATCGCTCTGTGATAGATATCTTGCTGAATAAGATTCAACTGATCTTTCATATCTTTTTCAACATTCATCAAAGCAGTTTCTTCTATCTCTTGTGCCCTTATATCTTTTTCCATGCCATCGCGAGTAAAAACCTTGACATCAATCACGATGCCTTTCATGCTTGATGGCACTTTTAATGAGGTATCTTTTATATCTTGGGCTTTTTCACCAAATATTGCACTTAGTAACTTCTCCTCAGGAGATAACTGCGATGTAGTTTTTGGAGTTATTTTTCCTACAAGAATATCTCCACCTGAAACCTCTGCACCAATATACACCATTCCTGCTTGATCTAATTTTGATAATAAATGCTCACCTACATTTGGTATGTCTGCGGTGATCTCTTCTGCTCCTAACTTTGTATCGCGAGCCACACAGGTTAACTCTTCAATGTGGATACTGGTAAACCTATCATCTTGCACCACTTTTTCAGATATAACTATTGAATCTTCAAAGTTATATCCATTCCAAGGCATAAAAGCTACCAGCATATTTTGTCCTAAGGCTAATTCTCCCAAATCAGTCGATGGTCCATCTGCCAAAATATCATTTTTAGAAATTTTATCACCAACATTAACTAATGGTTTTTGGTTTATGCAGGTATTTTGGTTTGAACGAACATATTTACTTAAATTGTAAATATCTACGGCATCATCTTCATTGTAATCATCCGATCTTATTACTATACGAGATGAGTCTACTTTGGCGACAATTCCGCTACGATCCGCTATGATGCTAGCTCCTGAATCTGCTGCTACTACTCTCTCTATACCAGTTCCCACTAAGGGCTTTTGTGATCTTAACACAGGAACTGCTTGTCTTTGCATATTAGAACCCATCAAAGCACGATTAGCATCGTCATGTTCTAAAAACGGAATCAAAGCGGCGGCAACTGATACAATTTGTCGTGGTGACACATCAATTAAATCTATCTTATCTTGGTTTGTTATAGTAAAATCATACATATGACGACAAGATATTAAATCATCTTTCATTTTGTTATTTTTATCTAAATCTGTATTTGCCTGTGCAATAACAAACTTACCCTCATCAATAGCTGAAAGATATTCAATATTTTTGGTAACCTTGCCATTTTTTACTCTACAATAAGGAGTTTCTAAAAAACCATAATTATTAGTGCGAGAAAAAAGAGCTAATGAGTTTATAAGTCCAATATTTGGACCCTCTGGAGTTTCAATAGGACAAAGCCTGCCATAGTGAGTGGGATGAACATCTCTAACTTCAAAACCTGCTCTATCTCTGGTAAGTCCGCCAGGGCCTAATGCTGATACTCTTCTTTTGTGGGTAATTTCTGCCAAGGGGTTGTTTTGATCCATAAATTGAGATAGCGGACTTGAACCAAAAAATTCACGAATTGTAGCTGTAATTGGTTTTGAATTTACTATATCTTGGGGCATAAGATCATCCGCCTCGACCGACCCTAATCTTTCTTTGGCAACTCTCTCTACTCTTATCAAACCCAAACGAAATACATTTTGAGCCATCTCTCCTACACAGCGGATACGACGATTTCCTAAGTGATCTATGTCGTCAACATGACCCTTGCCATCACGAATATCTATCAACTCTCTCATGACCCGCACTATGTCTTCTTTTGACAATATGCCATTATTTTTTCTTGTTTTAATTCTTAGGCGATGGTTAAATTTCATTCGCCCTACCTCTGATAAATCATAACGATCTTCTGTAAAAAATAAATTATGAAAAAGTGTCTCGCAAGATTCTTGAGTGGGTGGCTCGCCTGGGCGCATCATTCTGTATATCTCAACTAATGCTTCTAATTTTGTGCGAGTGGCATCTGCTGCTATAGTTTGAGATATGAATATTCCCTTATCTACCTCGTTTGTATGAATGATGTCGATTAGTTTCGTTTTATGATCCTTTAATGACTGCAATACTTCCTCTGTAATTTCTGTATTTGCTTCATGCAATAATTCGCCTGTATCCTTGTCTATTATGTTGCGAGCCATAATCTTTCCTATAACATATTCATCGGTAATATTTAAAGTTTTTATAGCTGTTTTTTTTAATGCCTCAACTTGGCGAGAATTTATTTTTTTTCCTTTTTTTATTATATTTTTACCATCATGGATTATATCAAATGTTGCAGTCTCTCCTATTAATTTATCAGGCTTTAAAACTATAGACCATTTTTTACCATTTTTCTTTATTGTCTGAGTATCGTAAAATAGATTGAGTATTTGCTCATTTTCTTCATAACCCATAGCTCGCAATATCAATGTTGATAAAATTTTTCTTCTTCTATCTATTCTTGCAAATAAAACATCTTTTACGTCAAATTCAAAATCTAACCAAGAGCCACGATATGGGATAATACGAGCGGAGTATAACAACTTACCAGATGAGTGGGATTTACCCTTATCATGATCAAAAAATACACCGGGGGATCTATGCATTTGAGAGACAACCACTCTTTCTGTGCCGTTTATTATAAAGCTACCGTTTTTTGTCATAAGAGGCATCTCTCCCATATACACCTCTTGCTCTCTTAATTCTTTTTCTTTTCTTGATTTGGAGTGAATATTTTTATCATATACTATTATTCTCATTTTTGCCCTAACTGATGCTCCATAGGTTATGCCACGACTCTTGCAATCTCTTTCGGTAAATTTTGATTTGGTAACACTATGTTTGTCAAAATGTAGCTCTACTGTTCCTGAATGACTAATAATAGGAAAAATTGACTTGAAAACACTTTCTAAACTTTTGTTTTTTGCATCTTTATCCTTGCCATCTAATTGTAAAAACTTACGGTATGAATCTGTTTGAACCTGTAGTAGAGGTGGTATATCCAATAATTTACGACGTTTTGAAAAGTCTTTTCTGATTCTTCTTTTTTCTGTATAAGAGTATTGCTTGCTATTTTTATCCATAAATTTGTTCCGTATGTATATATGTTATGCATCAAAAGTAAAATTTGCTTTGTTTATAAAGCTATCTTATTAACCTATGCAATCTTTAAAAATGTATGTGAGACCCTTGCATAAATCAAGCACAATTTACAAAATACATAAAAAGCACCTTTTTATACAGATATTTTAAACCCTTGATTAGGTGTTATTTTTAAAATAAATAACCTGCTTATCAAGGGCTTATGAGTTAAATTTATTTTATTTCAACTCGATTGTGGCGCCCGCTTCCTCTAATTGCTTTTTAAGTTCTTCTGCTTCGTCTTTACTAACACCCTCTTTAACCTTAATTGGTGCTGACTCGACCATAGTTTTTGCCTCTTTAAGACCTAAGCCTGTGGCAGCTCGCACAGCTTTGATAACTGAAACTTTGTTAGCACCAAAACTACTCATCTCAACATCAAATTCGGTTTTTTCTTCCGCTGCTGCACCATCACCACCTGTGGCAGCAGGGGCGGCGGCAACTGCGGCGGCTGCCGTTACACCAAATTTTTCTTCCATTGCTGCGATTAAATCCACAACATCCATTACAGACATATCTGCAATTGCATTTAAAATATCATCTTTTGATATAGCCATTTTTAACTCCTAAAAAAATTATTATTATTATTACTTGCTGTCTTTGACAGCGCTAATTGTGCGAACTAATTTACTTGGCACTTCATTAAGTGTGGTTGCCATTTTTGTAATTGGTGCCTTAATAACAGACATCAAAATAGAAATAGCTTCCATCTTAGTTGGTAAGGATGCAATTTTTGCAAGATGGGATGAATCAAATAACTCACCACCGATACAAATTAATTTAGCCATCAACAAATCACATTCTTTGGCAAAATTTTTAACTAATCTTGCCGAAGATCCTGGATCTTCCATCGAAAAAGCCAAAACTAAAGGGCCTTTTAGACTATCTTGCATACACTCAAATTGTGTGCCTTGTATTGCTATTTTTGCTAAGGTATTTTTAACAACCTTCAAATAAACACCACTATCTGTTGCACTTTTTCGCAACTGCGTCATTTGATCAACTGTAATCCCTCGATACTCAGCGGCTACAGCAGAATGTGCAGTTTTTGCATAGGATGCAACCTCCTTCACAATTGCTTTTTTATCATTGTAGCTCAAAGCCATAAAACATCTCCAATTTTATTAAATTAAACTAACAGATAAGAGTAAAATCTTATCACCCACTACGTAGGATATTAAGAAAAATCACCTACGGTCTTTGAAAGTAAACCTGCAAAATCCGGCTTATCGTCAAAACTTTAAAGAGCAAATTAGAATTGTTATATTTCTAATGTTGCCTTATCTATCACCAAACCTGGTCCCATTGTTGATGATATGCTTATTTTTTTAATATATATTCCTTTGGCAACACTAGGTTTTAACTTATTAAGGGTTGCTATCATAGCATTTAAATTCTCAACTAATGCTTGATTAGTAAAATCCAACTTACCTATCATAGTATGGATTATTCCAGCCTTATCTGTGCGAAACCTTACCTGCCCTGATTTGGCATTTTTAACTGCTGTTGCTACATCTTTTGTGACTGTACCCACCTTAGGGTTTGGCATAAGACCTCGTGGGCCTAAAATAGTTCCAAGTTTTCCTACGACTCGCATTGTTTCAGGGGATGCAATTACAACATCAAAGTTTAAATCTCCGCCTTTCATGGTATCAACTAAATCATCCATGCCAACCACATCAGCACCTGCATCTGTGGCTGCTTTGGCATTTTCACCATCGGCAAAAACTGCAACTCTAACAGTTTTTCCTGTGCCATTTGGTAAAATACAAGCACCACGAACTACTTGATCTGATTTTTTGGCATCCACTCCAAGATTTATAGCAATATCTATGCTTTGGTTAAATTTTAACTTTGGTAATTTTTGCAACAAATCTATAGCATCAGTTATTGCATAGACACTATCGGGAGAAATCTGCTCTCTAATAAGTTTAACTCTTTTTGTTGTTTTCATGTTAAATCTCCGTCTCCAAGCCCATAGATCTTGCGGTGCCTGCTATAATTTTAACCGCAGCATCCATATCTTTTGAGTTTAAATCTGGTTGTTTTGTGGTTGCAATCTCTTCTAATTGGGCCCGAGTTACCTTGCCTATTTTATCAGTATTTGGTGCTCCTGATCCTTTTTTCAAACCTACTGCTTTTAACAACAAAACAGAGGCAGGAGGAGTTTTTGTAATAAAAGTAAAACTTCTGTCATTATATACACTAATTACAACTGGAATAGGCAGGCCTTTTTCAAAACCCGATGTTTTACTGTTAAATGCTTTACAAAATTCCATAATATTTACACCATGTTGTCCTAATGCAGGGCCAACAGGAGGGCTAGGGTTCGCCTCTCCTGCTGGAATTTGTAATTTTATATAAGATTCTATTGTTTTTTTTGCCATTTTTTTCTCCTAAAATGAGGTGCAAACGATTGAATAAAAAAATCAATCTCCCTTATTTTCAAAATAACTTTTAAATTTTCATTAAAAGTCTTGTTAAAACAAGTGCTTATGTCTTCTCCACTTGACCAAAGTCTAATTCAACTGGGGTTGAACGACCAAAAATTTGCACCGCAATAAGAAGTTTATTTTTTTCAAAATCAACCTTTTCCACTATGCCGTTAAAATCATCGAAAGGTCCATCATTGACCCGAATAATTTCCCCTACACGATATAAGACCTTAGGTTGCGGTTTATCTACCCCATCGGCAACCCGGTTAAATATCTTATTAACTTCTGATTCTGATATAGGAGTAGGTTTTTGTGATGTTCCGCCAACAAAACCTGAAACCTTAGAAATTTGCCTGATAAGATGCCATGTTTCATCTGTCATTGACATATCTATTAACACATAACCTGGATAAAATTTTCTCTGAGATATTCTTTTTTTGCCATTTTTTATCTCGACCACTTCTTCTTTGGGGATGACTATATCGCCAAATAAGTTATCCATCTTAGCAAGTTGCACTCTTTCTTGAATAGATCTCTTTACCTTGTCTTCATATCCTGAATGAACTTGCAAAATAAACCATTGTTTTTTTAGCAACTTACCTATCTGATCTTGTTCTTTTTCTTGTTCTTGTTCTTTATTCATTTTTTTATGATATATTTATTAAAAATTTATAAGCCCATGCCAAAAACATGTCGAGAAGCCATAAAAATATGCCTATTAAAGTCACAACAATCAAAACAACCAAAGTAGTTTGAGTGGCCTGTGCCCGTGATGGCCACACAACCTTTAAAACCTCTATTCTTGCATCTTGAGAAAACCTGTATAATCTGTTACCAATTTTGGTGTTAATAACCAAAAACACACTTAATGCCACAACGGATAATAATGCTAATATCCTGTATAGTTGTGAAAACTCTTCAAAATAATAAAAAGCACCTATCGATGATAATAACATCAGCAATGCTATACTTAGCTTTATGGTGTCTATTACTTTTGTGCCGCTATCTTCGGCTGTTATTTTGTTTTGTTTTGCCATAGTTTTGTATAAAATTTTAAAAATAAATGGCAGGTCAGGAGGGAATTGAACCCCCAACCTGCGGTTTTGGAGACCGCTGCTCTGCCAATTGAGCTACTGACCTTAGATAAAATATTAAAGATGTTTATTCAATTATTTTTGAAACAACACCTGCCCCTACTGTTCTGCCACCTTCTCTGATGGCAAACCGCAGTCCTTCTTCCATCGCAATTGGTGCTATGAGAGTTACTTGTAATTTGACATTAT
>Ga0164315_10000285_pt1 | contig 33358 bp, 27 predicted proteins | sample GuaBasSedimGuay6_FD_113737 | JGI IMG/M metagenome (GOLD analysis project Ga0164315, IMG submission 113737) | Subseafloor sediment microbial communities from Guaymas Basin, Gulf of California, Mexico - Guay6, Core 4569-2, 0-3 cm | ecosystem: Environmental > Aquatic > Marine > Hydrothermal vents... | reverse complement strand
GCTAACGCGCGTGCCAACAACAAAGGATGGCGCATTGATTACAATATGGTAACAGATAATCTGCAAGATAAAATAGAAAGAGTGGCAATCTTACCGCAAGCTATGCATTCAGATCACTGTCCGGTATTACTTGAAATAGATTTGTAGTTTGAAAAAAAAGATAGCAATACTAGGCTCAACAGGTTCAATAGGAACACAGGCTCTTCAGGTTGTGGAGGAGCAAAATGATTATTTACAAGTTGAAGTATTAACGGCTTATGAAAATAGTGATCTCCTCATTAAGCAAGCCATAAAATACAAACCCAATGTAGTTGTAATTGGTGATGATAATCATTATTCCAAAGTTTTTAATGCTCTAGATAAACATGATATTCAGGTTTATGCTGGTAGTAAGGCCATTGAGCAAGTTTTAGAAATGGACAGTATCGACATGGTACTAATGGCAATTGTTGGGTTTAAAGCTCTGAAACCAATTCTAGCTGCCTTGGAGAATAAGAAGCCAATAGCTCTTGCAAATAAAGAAAGCCTTGTTGTTGCAGGAAGTATTGTTTCTGCTACATCTTTAAGAACAAATACTCGAATAATACCTATTGATTCGGAGCATTCAGCAATATTTCAATGCCTGATGGGTGAACTTAATAACCCAATTGACAAAGTAGTACTTACTGCATCAGGGGGACCTTTTTTAGGCTTTAGTAATGATGACCTTGAAAAAGTAACTATTAAGCAAGCACTTAATCACCCAAACTGGAATATGGGAGACAAAGTTTCAATCGACTCTGCAACTCTTATGAATAAGGGACTTGAGGCCATTGAAGCCAAATGGCTATTTGATCTGAAGCCTGAGCAGTTGGAAGTTTTAATCCACCCTCAATCGATAATACACTCACTTGTTTATTTTGAAGATGCATCGGTTAAAGCGCAGTTAAGTCATACTGATATGCGCATTCCTATTCAGTTTGCACTTACATATCCTAACAGATTTAAGAATAGTTTAAACAAGTTAGATTTATTGAAATTAAATCGTCTGGATTTTGAACTGCCTGATACGAAAAATTTTAGTAATCTTGCACTCGCTTTTGAGGCCTTAAAATCTGGGGGTAATAAACCATGTGTCCTGAACGCTTCCAATGAAGTTGCTGTTCAGGCTTTTCTTTTAGGAAAAATTGGGTTTAACTGGATTAGCAGGGTGGTGGAACAAACTTTAAATGAATCAAGTTTTGTTAAAAACCCTTCTCTTGAGGATCTGTTTGAAATAGATTTTGAGGCAAGAAGAAAAGCAAATGAATTTATAAATAAGTTAATTAAGTAATGGACGTAGTAATAAAAATACTTCAACTAATATTAAGTTTATCAATACTGGTTGTTGTTCACGAATTTGGGCATTTTGCAGCAGCAAAAATTTTCAAAACCAGAGTTGAGAAGTTTTATTTGTTTTTCAACCCTTGGTTTTCTTTATTCAAATTTAATTACAAAGGCACTGAATATGGTATGGGCTGGCTGCCTTTGGGTGGTTATGTTAAGATATCCGGCATGATCGATGAATCTATGGATAAAGAACAAATGGCTCTGCCACCAGAACCATGGGAGTTTCGATCGAAACCTGCATGGCAAAGACTTATTATTATGCTGGGTGGTGTTTTTATGAATGTGGTTCTTGCCGTTGTAATCTACATTGGTATTCTTAGTTACTATGGCGAAGAATATTTACCAACCTCTGAAGTCAATAAATATGGTGTGGCTGTTGACAGTCTGGCCTTGGAAATGGGATTTAAAAATGGGGATAAAATTATTTCTGTTGATGGGATTTATGTAGAAGATTTCCAAAAAATACCTGTTAATATGATTCTTAATGAATCAAAAACTATTCAGGTAATTAGAGATGGTAAACAAACAGATATTGTACTTCCTCAGGGAAGTTTGAATAAATTGATTAAACATAAATCGCCAATTCTATCTGTACGTATTCCTTTTGTTGCTGAACGGTTTGGAGAGAATTCAATAGCGGAGCAAGCAGGATTAAAAATTGGAGACTCTATTCTAGGTATTAATGATAAGTTTATCAGATATTATGCGGAGTTTAGAAATGAAATACAGACACATAAAAACGAGGATGTAGTAATTATTGTAAAGAGAGATGTGGATACTCTGCAATTAGCCATGAAACTTGATGAAAAGGGTTTGATTGGTGTTTATGGGCAAAACGATCTCAATATGTTCTTCGAATTTAATAAAAAACAGTATGGATTTATTGAGGCAATACCAGCAGGGTTTAATCGTACATGGAAAGGAATTGACAGTTACCTTAAACAGTTAAAACTACTTTTCTCTCCTGAAGTGAAAGCCTATGAGGGTATTGGTGGTTTTGGAATGATAGCCAGTATTTTCCCTTCTGAATGGCATTGGCAGAGTTTTTGGAGACTTACAGCATTCTTGTCTATTATGCTTGCAATAATTAACGTGCTTCCAATTCCTGCACTTGATGGTGGGCATGTAATGTTCTTACTTTATGAGATTGTAGCCCGTCGTAAGGCAAGTGACAAATTCCTTGAATATGCACAAATAGTAGGGATGGTAATACTTTTCAGTCTTCTGATTTATGCTAATGGCATGGACTTAGTAAGGTGGATTTATCCCGACTAGAGATCTAACCTTATTGGCCAGTTTTATTACACCCCTTTGGGGCTTTTATCTAGGTTATTCTTTTTCTTATCAGGACTCCGTCCTTCTTTGTTGATTGTGTCCCTTTGGGACTTAACTGGAAATGTCTCTCTTGATACATGAAATAAACTTCAATCAGCCCCAAAGGGGCGAAATCAAAGAGAACAGAAAGTACGGTTAACTGACCAGATAAATATTAAATGAGCATGAATGAGGAAAGTATGTAAGACTATTTAGGTGTTTTGGCCTATTAGAATATTTAGTAAAATGCAATCAATCAGCCCCAAAGGGGCGAAATCAAAAAAACTGGACATAGTCCAGTTAATAAGAGCGAAAGAACAAAGCCCCGAAGGGGTGCAATCCTAATCCCACACATATCGTTCATCATAATCCACCTTGTACTTATCAAGAAACTCAAGATATTCCTCTTTAAAGGTTTTTTTCAAATGATGCTTTTCTTGATTAATGATGTATCTTTCAACAATGTCAATTTCTTCTGGCCTGACAGAAAATGCACCATATCCATTCTGCCAATAAAAATTATTAAATCTTGGGTCTTTTGTCTTTATCCATCCAGAGGAGAAAGATTTGACATCCTTCAATAAATTCATTAGAGCAACTTTCTGAGAAAGAATACATAAGATATGGACATGGTTTAAATATCCTCCAACTACTATTGGATTACATTCTTTGTTTTTACATATTCCCCCTATGTAAGAAAACATTTCTTTTTCAATTTCCTTTGTAATAAGTTTTTGTCTGAACTTAGTGCTAAATGTAATATGAACATAGTTCCTGACTAATGACTGTGGCATAATAAATGGGTTTTTTGGTTATGGGCCAACTAAATTAAACAAAAAACCGGAAATCAATCTTTGACAATCGATTCCCGGCTCACCTCATCTGAAGCCGTAGCCTCAATTTTGGCGGCAACTTATTTTATTACGGCTGTTTACTTACCTACTGTCCGTAGACTCTCAGCATTCAACAAACTTTAGGGTTATGGCCTCTCGGCGTCCAACTCCTTAGTTCGACTTAACACCTTTCGTCAGGGTCGATTCCGAAGAACCTTACCTTAAAATGGCGACGAGTATCTGCTTGCGCATCTTCAAGTTTCCAGTTTCACCTTGCGGTTGCTGCTCCTTAGGTTCCATCAGGACTTCCTTCCGGTTGCCCGGCTCTCTGCAATGACGGTCTCTTAAAAACTTCCAATTAGCGGTTGCTTGCGCATCCTCCGATCTTCTCTGGTTTTAAGTCTGCCCTTTATTATCGGTTGCAGTGACAAATATAACCAATAATGATGCTTTGTCAAGTGTTTTAACTGTCTTTGGGTCAACAATGTACTAACAACACTTATTAACAAATGTTAGTAAGGTATTAAACTCGCTATGTGAGTAAGTAGAAATATCTTTTAGTATTAAGTTCATTGTTGAATAATAAATTTTTGAGCGTGGACGCTCAAATCATGAAGGGAATTTCTTCGAAAGTAGAAACTCCAAGCAGTTATTATTTCTGCTACTTTTTATCTTTTATTTTGAAAAAATTTTACCAAAAGTTCAGAACACTCTTTTTCAAGTATCCCCGAAATAACTTCAGTTTTTGGATGGAGTACTCTTGGTTTTTGACCCGAATAGCCTTTTTTCTTATCGTAGGCACCAAATACAATTTTACCAATTTGTGTCCAATTGGCTGCTCCGCCACACATTACACAAGGTTCAAGAGTTACGTAAAGTGTACATTCGTTAAGGTATTTACAACCAAGATAGTCAGCTGCTGAGGTAAATGCCTGCATTTCGGCGTGGGCTGTTACATCGGTAAGAGTTTCTGTTAAATTATGGGCTCGTGCAATAATCTGCTCTTGGCAAACAATAATAGCCCCAACAGGAACCTCATCTTTTTCAAATGCTTTTTTAGCCTCTTTCAGGGCCTCCTTCATAAAGTATTCATGAGTCTTTTCAAGCATGCTGTTTGATTTATTTAACCTAGTTGCGCTTGCCAAATCGCCTTTTAATATATTCGTTTATTTCTTTAAGAGAACTTATTTGCTGAGATGCATTGCCTGATCGAACATAGAATTTTTCTATTGATTGCCCTTGTTTATCTTTAGTTTTTAAATACAAAGGGGAAGGGGAGGGGTTTGTGTGAATCACACAAATTTGTTTTTCCTCAAACTCAGGAAAATACAACAAAAGGCTTTCATTGGCAAAACTAATTCCAAATTGGTTGTTGATGAGTTTACGGAGGTGAAGTTCAAAATAGTCAGCATCATTTTTTTTGAGTGTGCTAAAATCATTTTCCAATCCAAGTATGTTCATGTCATCATCAACTCCAATAAAAAGAGTTCCACCTTTCGCATTTGCAAAAGCAGCAATACTTTTTATGATCACATTTTCTAAAACTTTGTTTTCTTTCTCCAGCCTGTAATCGTATCGCAGTGATGATTTGAACTCAACATTCTCTGTTTCTCCTCCATTAATTAGGTTCATTACTGTATTGTTATCCAGTTTTTCGAGAGGTTTAAGATATGTGTTCTTAGATTTCTTTTTTAGTAATGAAATAAGTAAAACAATCACTGCTAAAGCAAATAAACCAATGGCAAAATATAAATACTTCAAATGGACATTTTGAACTGTATGTGAAATGTCATCTTCTGATACAGTGATAGCAAAACCTTTTATGCTTTGATTATTTATGGTGTCGATACGAGTCCAGAAAACCTGATCAAATTTTTCAAATGAATAAGAATATGGTTGGTTTTTACGATTGTCATTCCAATTCTTTAAAATGCCTTCTACCTCAAGGCTGAGTTGAGCATATGTCGATATTTTTGTTGTGTCAGAAGTCCTAATTGGCGTGATCAAATTACCAGTCTCATCAATAATATTGACAAGAGGATTTTCAAACTTAAAAATATCAGAAAAGTTTCCGGCAACATCTGAGGTTTTATAAAGTAAACCAATAATATATTTTTGATCTTTAGAGTCTGTTACTTCAAAAACATTAACAAAAAGTTCTCTTTTATCGGGAATTTCACTTTGTGCCATCCTCCACACAGATTTACCTTCTAATTCAATATTGCGAGAAATAATTTCTTTATTTTCCTCGTTCATGAAAAAATTGTAAGTATCGCTCCAGTGGCTAATTTCTTTAAGATTTTCATCCAGTCTTGCCCAGTCAAGCAAGGAATCTGAAGAAATAGCTGAATAGGTAGTTGCCCAGGTCTTTTCTTCCCTAACAATAACATAATTAAAATGTTTGCTGAAAAGAATGACACCCCTTAACAGTTTATCTTTCTTTATTTGCTCTGTAAACACCTGATTTAATTCCTTATGAGTTAAAGTATCACTGTTGTAGCCCACAGCACCTTCATGAATTTCGGAAGTTGTATTGTCAACTTTTGAAAGGAAAGTTTTTATGTTTGTTTTAAATTCATTTGAAACAGAACTTATGAGTTCATCAGAGTAAATATTGTTTTTTTGAGATGAGAAATACAGTGCTAAACTTGTTGCGGCAAGCAATATTAAAACAACTGAAATAACGACCCCTATTTTTTTGCCCATAAATTTTTAGAATTTCAAAAGCAAAAATAATAGTTTAAGTGAAGAGATGCCGGAATATTTCTAATTTACGATAAAAGTTTGTTTAGCTATTAATTTTTTTCCTTGCTTAACGACTGTTACATAAGTGCCACTATTAAATTCAGAGACATTCAAAGCATGATTACTTCCAACTGATTGCATTTCTTTAATTAATCTCCCAGTCATATCAAATATCTGGATATTAATTTCTTCTAAATTATTGTTGGAAATCTTGAAATTGACTAAATCAGTGGCTGGATTAGGATAAATTTCTATCTCTGAAGCCAAAGTAATTTCCTCCTGTCCAGTGTACAAATCCATATTGAATTCTGCAGTAAATAGTCCGCGTCCATGGGTTGCTGCTAAAACAATGTTATCTCCATATCTTATTTTCAACATATCTACTCTAACGTTTGCCATATTATCTACAGCAGGTGACCATTCAGTGTTTTCTTCTTTAAGAGTGTTAGTTGCCCATACACCAGTTTCTGTGGCGAGTAATGCCTGTCCGTTATTTGAAGGGTGGTACAAAGCCCACCGGATTGGCATATCAGGAAGGTTACCCTCTTTTTCCTGCCAAGAAATACCTCCATTGTACGTTTGCCAAACAGATGATACTCCATAGTTCGAGAAAGTAACAAGAATGGTGTCTTCAGATTTTCCTAATGCAATACAAGAAATATTCGCCAATGGAAAATCAGGGCTGCCAATTTCTGTTGGCTTTGGTGTTGAATGCATATCTTCAACTTTATAAAGTTCTCCTGCCTGAGTTCCAACAAAAATTGTAGATGTCCCTTCCGGAGAAAAACGTGAGTATTTAACGTGTGAAAAAGGTACAGAAATTGATGTACCAATATTAACCAACTGACTATTCATACTGAAAGGTACTCCTGTAACCCTTAAAATATTGTTTGCATTACTTCCAGAAAACCGCACGCCGTTTGAGTAAATTGTGTTTAATCTGTAATCATAATCTGCTGGGCAGATAAAGGTGCCTGAGTTACCATCAATGTAATCGTATTGACTTCCGTTATACCATGATGAATATCTATTGTAATAAACTGAGGTAATGAAAACTTCGGGTTCGTTTTTATCCCAGAAACAATAAGCACCATCACCTCCATCAATCATATCGTTTATGTCCAATGGACTACCTTCGTGAAGAACAGTGCCATTATCCTGAAGTCCTCCAATATAATTATCGGAACCAGGTGTTGGGTCAATGGCACAAGTATAAAACTGTAAAGTACTGTAACCATTATTTCTTTCCACAAAAAGAGGATAATTCAATTGAGTGTATTGAGAGTAAAAAACTCCGCCATCACTAGAGAATGCCGCAGCATTCTCAACACCAGGCCTAAATTGGATATTATGTTGATCGGCATGAACGTAAGAGTCTCCACCTCCATCATACATTAAACTCCAATCGGAAATATGTCGCCATGATTGCCCTGCATTTGATGACTTCCATAAATCCAATCCACCTGTAAAGATTTCATCTTCGTCGGTTGGATCAACCTGAAGAATAAAAGCATGCCATGCAAGCGTTGCCCACTCATCATGGTAAGGACTAGTAATTTGACTCCAGTTTTCACCACCATCATCAGATACAGCCATGTAGCGACCACGATAATATGTAAATCCATTGACATATCCAGCAGCAAACTGGGCGTAAATTTTGTTTGGATTTGAAGGAGCGACTGCAATAATTGTCCTTGCCGGAATTTTGTAGGTTGACTCATTTGCTATTTTATTATTATAGTGATCATATGTTGTCCAACTACCCTCTAATCCTGTATCGGAAAAAAGCACATATGCTCCACCTTTTTTGTCCAGATTTTCCATTGTGCCAACAAAGATTCTACCGTTGGCTGCAATCTCAATATCTGCCGGAGCAAATGGGTCATCGCCAAATGTATTAGGTATTATTGGCAGTACCTGTTCCCAGTTTAAGCCTCCATTATCTGAACGGTAAAGCCCATCAGAAGGCTGACTCTCATGATCTTCTCCCATGTAGGTTCCGGAAACAACTCCAGCATAAATAACAGATTGTCCGCTTTCATCTCTCACAACAACATCGGTAACATAGGCAAAATTTTCTGTAGAGGGCATCAAATTCCAGGTGTTTCCACCATCAATAGTTTTGTAAATACCCGCTCCAAGCCCTGATGATTTGCGGTAGATAATACGTGCTGTTTGTGCTTCACCTGTACCTACATACATAATTTGAGTATTATTAGGATCATAGGTAATACAACTAACGGCAAGGTTTGGCCAAAAATCATTAACTGCCTGCCATTGTGCCGTACTGCTACTAATATCGTTTATGTACCATAAACCACCGGTAACACCTCCTGCCCACACTTTGCTATGGCCCTCGTCGTTGGGATCGAACAAAAGTGCCCGAGTACGTCCTCCCATATTTGAACCTGATGTTTCCCATTCCAATAAAGGGTCATAATCTCGGTCCGACTGTTGATCAGACATCATCTGGCGAGTTTGTTTGTAAGCATCAATTAACCTTGACTCAGGAACATATCCAAGTTCAGGGTCAAATGTTGTAACAAACTCCTGGAATGCTGCCATATCTGGTTGGTCAACTGCTTTTTGGTCTGTTTCAACAGATAATAATTGTTGTTCAAAGTTTTCTGCACTTTTAAGAATAAAAGCTTCTTGTTTTGCCCTTTTGTTTTCTTTCTCTGACAAGAAGAAGTTAAACATGAAAACTGTAATTGTAAATAATAAAATTGTGGAGATAATAAATTTTCGATTCATTTGGTTGGTTTAAAATTGCACTTAATTAATTGGTTTGTCTCAAATCTAACGACTTGTAAATGTAAGACAAAAATGAAGTAGTTTTTGTTGCTTTTGTATTTGTACAAGGAAATATAAAGCCAAAAAAAGGCCACCAGAGAACTTTTCTGGTAGCCTTTTTTTAAAAGTTTATTATTCTATTTTTTATCCATAAAACTATCTCTATCAATAATATTGATTGGAGTTACATTTGACTTTTCAAGTTTGGTATTTAATTTCTTAACACGATCATTAATAATAATATCTATTTGTGATTCAAAATCTTGTTTTTGGAGTTTTAACTCTGCAAGTCCGTCGATTTGTGATTGTGTAGGTTTTCCATCATAACCCATTACCCCTCCATAAATATTTCCAAGACGTTCTCTTAGCCGTTCTTCACCAGTAATACGACCAATTTTTGTGGCCATCATTTGTGCTCTTAGGTCAGTCATATCTTTTGAAAGTAAAAGAAGTTTTTTGGATGTAGAACCCATTGCCGAATCAGCCTTTTGTAAAGATTGGTCACGAACCTCTTTTATGGTATTGTCAAGATATGCAAGATCTTCAAGCATATCATATGCTTCCATCAAAACCTGATATCTTTCATTTCTATCAGTTACAGTATGATGTGGATTTTCATAATATTCAACTTTTACAAAACCATTGATTGTATCTTTATTTTTGATAATCTTTACCGAATAGTCACCTGGTGGATATTCTGGTCCGGTCATGGCATTTCCTAATAATTTAACAGATGAGGGTACCTTTGGTTTTTCCATTCTCATTTGCCATTTTACTTGATTAATCCCTTTTCTTTTTCCAGCAGGCAGAGTTTTTATTTTCTCTCCTTCAGGATTGAAAACTTCAAGACTCATATCACCAAAAATATGACGCTTTTTCATGTAATATGTAATCATAAGTGCTCCTGAGGGATTGCTGCCTCTAAAACCGTCATCGCCGGTACTTCCACCCATTCCATAGTTGTATCCCATTTTGTAAGGACGTGAATTAAGAAATGCCAGGTTTTCAGAAAGTTTTTCATTTGTTAAATCTTGCAACGGAGATAAATCATCGAAAATGTAAATTCCGCGTCCGTGGGTCCCAATTACCAAATCATTGTCACGCTTTTGAAATACCATATCGCGAACAGATACTTTTGGTAAGTTTTTAGTAAATCTCACCCAATTTGCTCCACCATTAATACTTATGAATAAACCAAATTCTGTTCCCAAATAGAGTAATTCAGGATTTGTAAAATCTTCTTTAATAATATGGCAATGGGCATCAATGTTTTCTGTTGTGATGTTTATCCATGTTTTACCATAATCCGTTGTTTTAAAAACGTAGGCATTTCTATCTCCCAGTCGGTGACCATCGAATGTTACATAGGCAGTTGCCTTATCAAAGTTTGATGGTTCAACAAATGATACCCAGGTAAATTCAGGAACCCCTTCAAAGTTACCAATTAGGTTTTCCCATGTTTTCCCTCCATTTTTTGTGAGTTGTAGATTACCATCATCGGTACCAATCCAAATTATGTTTTCATCCAAAGGTGATTCTCCAATGGTGAAAATAGTACAATGATTTTCAGCTGAAGAGTTGTCGATGGTTAGACCTCCAGTTTCTTCCTGTTTCAGTTTTTCAGGATCATTAGTAGTAAGGTCGCCAGAAAGTTTTGTCCATGAGTTACCTTTGTCATCTGAAACAAATAAAAACTGACTTCCCATAAATAACTTACCTGATTTCGGACCAATCATCATAGGTGTGTTCCAATGAAATCTAAGTTTAGTTCCGTCATCAGAATAAGGCTTAATATCTTTTAGTTCTCTGGTATCAAGGAATGCACGTCGTGTGCCACCACCTTGCCATTGCCAATACATAATGTTGTCGTCATTTGGATCACGAATAACATTAAATCCATCTCCCCAGCCAACTCGTCTCCAGTCGTTATTTGTAATTCCGCCAGCAGATTTTGAAGGAGCAATCCAAGAACCATTGTCCTGTAGTCCTCCAAATACATTGTAAGGTTTGTCATTATCTACATTAACATGGTAAAATTGAGAAATTGGCAGGTTCCCACAGAAATTCCATGCATTACCTTTGTCGTTTGAAAAATAAAGTCCACCATCGGTGGCCATGTACATAAAATTATTGTCTTTGGGAGAAACCCACAGATCGTGAACGTCGCCATGGTAATTGCCACCTTTTACAGAGGTGCCCATAAAAGTTTTTCCGCCATCTTCACTAACTTTAATTTGGAAACCAGGTTTGTAAACTCTGTTGGTGTCAACAGGGTCGGTAACAAAGTTTCCAAAATAAAATGGACGGTCACCAACTGAGTTGGTTCCATCATTCATCATTTCCCAGGTTATTCCTTTGTCTTTTGATCGGTAGAAGGAAGTTTTTTTAGCCTCAATTAAAGCGTAAACAATATTATTGTCAACAGGATTTACTTCGAGATGAACACGTCCCCATATTCCATCTGGTAATCCTGCAGTAATTTTCTCCCATGATTTTCCTCCATCATCAGAAATAAATAGGCTGCTGCCTTCTCCGCCAGAGCGGAAAAACCATGGGCTTCGTCTGAAATCCCAAAAGCCAGCATAAATTCGCTGGGGATTTTCAGGATCTATTGCTAGGCCTGAACATCCACTATTTTCATCGACATAAAGTATTTTTTCCCAGTTATCACCTCCATCAGTGGTTTTAAATAAACCCCTGTCTTCAGAAGCACTCCATAATGGACCAAGGGCTGCCACATAAACAATATTCGGATCCTCAGTATCAATTACAATACCTCCAATACGTTCGGTGTTTTCGAGGCCTTTATGTTTCCAGTCTTCACCTCCGTTGTATGTTACATAAACACCATTTCCAACTGAAGTGCTATTTCTGACCCAGGTTTCTCCTGTTCCAACCCAAACTGTATCGGGATGGTTCTGATCGATACAAATATAACCTATGGCCTGAATATCTTTCTTAAATACATCTTCAAATTTGGTGCCTCCATTTTTTGTCTTCCACACACCTCCACTTGCCGCTCCAACATAAAGGATTCGTGGATCACTATTAACTCCATCTATTGCAGCTATTCTTCCACTCATGCTAGCAGGTCCAAGACTCCTAACACTTAGGTCGCCAAATGTGTTTTTATCAAATTTAGTTTGTGATTGAAGGGTAAATCCTAGTAAAATTACCGATAGTAAACTCAGATAAATGTGTTTCATGGGATTAGTTTTTGAAAATTAGAATTTATTGACTTTTGGAAAAATCTTTTCAAACAATATTTGCTTGAATAAAAGAGGAAGTTTATTTCTGCTCTTCTTTTACCTCAACTTTGGTAGGAGCAGGCTTTTCGAAAAAATCCATATCAATCTTGCTATCGTAATCAACAGTTTCAACGTTAATGGTTTGGCTTACTTGTCCATTCATTAAAATTTGAAAACTAAAAGGCATAATCATGTCGTTAATAGGTTTGAAATCACTGTAAAGAACTTCGCTTTTTATCTCCTGACCGCGCATATTCATAATGCTTTCTTCCTTTAGAACAACAAAATTCTCAGCATCAATAAAGTAAGTTCCAGCATCTCCATCATCGTAAGTCAACTTGATTTTGTATACTTCTGAACCTTCCAAATCATCTTTTCCAAGAAATTCAGCAGTGTGACCTTTCTCCTTGTAGTTGTAGAGTGGGCCATCAATATCTGCCTGACGCTTCATAGGTTTTAATTGTTCTGCTGGTAGGTCTTGAGCATCCAATGTACCTGTCCATGGAGCTACATACCATCCAATGCCTGAATTGTAAACCTGAATCATTTTCTGTCCTTGAATTTCTATTTCGAGACGATATTTGTTGGGTCGGACAGTAGTAACAGTGAATGGTGTTTCCATTCCCTGATTGACGGATTTACCAGTCATAACAACTGTATTAATGTCTTTGAGTTTTTCAAAACCCATTACTTCATAATAGTTTTCAAGTACCTCATCCATTGTCAGGTCTTGAGCATTTACTGATAGAAAACTGATAAGTAAAGTTGCAATTAGTAGATTTAATCTCTTCATGTTAAAATGTTTTTTGGTTTAAACAATAACTTAATTCAAAAACCATGCAAGATAATATAAAATGGTTATTATCAATAAATTGTAATGGGAGGTTAAATAGCGAAAAGAAATACTGTCCACTATTGAACATAGGGTTGTTCGCTTTTCAGGTTATAATAAAGGGTGTTGGAAATAAACAAGGCTTAAATTATTCTTCACTCCAGACTATTCCATCATTCCAGCCTTCGTCATCAAGAATATCCTCTTGTTCGTTTTTAGTTGTGGTTTGTTTTTTGAAAAGGCTTTGAAGTTTTAATTTTGCTTTTGCTTTAATTTCTGGTGTAATATGGTCCGTGCCCTGAGTAATGGCATAGGTAATAAACGTAAGGTCATCTGTAAAACCCAAGCCTGGTAAAAAATCAGAAATCAAATCTGTTGGTAGAATAAAATACCCAAGTGCGGCCATAAATATTAATCTTGTGCGCATTGGAATATCTTTGTTGATCATAAGGAAATAAAGGACCAATGCATAGAAAAGCATATTTGTTCCGGCTTTTCCTGAGAAGGCGATTATCTTATCAAATAAGTTGCCTTCGTTAAAGTATTTGGTGTATTTCTCTATTTTTCTCTTGGGAATCATTTATTAAAAACGTTAATAATTAAATTTTCGTCTACAAATATTTTTACAAACTATGTATTCTTTTTAATTTGACTTTTTGGCCTTGAAATAAGGTTGATTTCATTTAGTTCAATATTTTCAATTAAAACATTAGCGTTTTTAATATTATTTAAATCAAACTTAAAAACTGCCAGTACATTTTGTATTTCTCTTGATTTAGATAAAATTGAATTTACATATTGGTCTGAAATAAAGTCTTTTAGTAATAAGAAATAATCCAATTCCTTTTTCCCAGGCACTAGTTTTCCGGTTTTTGATGAATTAGAAATTAAATACAATTTTGCAGACATTTGTTCATCTTCGTAGAAGTACCATGAAAAACTATGATTTTGGCCCTCGCTATCATAAAAGTCCAGATTCTCGTATTTCTTCAAGTCAATATCAAGTTTGTCATTTAGAAAATAGGCAAGACTGTAATCCTTTAGCTGACTAACAATACCAAGTAACTGATAGCCCTCAAAATAATCAATATTTGCGGATAGTTTTTTCGCCATTTCAAGAATGTAAAGGTAGTAATAATGTTCTATGTATCTGCCATAACTTTAGTGAAGGAGGATGGTTGATGTATTAATTATTATGTTAGTTGTGCTTTGTTTGGTATGTGATCTTCAGAACAAAATTTAGTTTAGAATTTCTGTTCAAGAACCACCCAGGCTTTTTCAGAGACAAGTTTTTCAGCACCTTTTATTGAATAATCTTTTGCCCGACATATCTCTTCTCCCTCCACAATGACTGCTACTACATATTGTTTTTGGAATTTCTCGCCTTCCGTGTCAACAACGCTAAACTGAGTATCAATCTTGTGTTTTTGCGACCATTCAACAATTTTGCTTTTGTAATTAACTTCTGTTTCTTCCAGTAATTCCATATCAAAATGTACACCTATTATGCGGTTGATCACAATATTTTTTGTGAAATCATATCCTTTGTCTATGTACATGGCTCCCACAAAAGCCTCAAAAGCATCACCACCAGCAGAACGACCATGTTTACTATTATCGTTTCCAGCCATAATGTGCTTGTTTAGCCCGAGTTTAAGCGAAAGTTTGTTAAGGGCAGCCCTACTTACAATTTTCGACCTCATATCTGTAAGAAAGCCTTCATTTTCGTATGGGTACATTTTAAATAAAAAATCAGCAACAATTGCACTTAGGATAGCATCTCCAAGATACTCAAGTCGTTCATTATTAATCTTTAAGCCGTTAAGTTTCTTTTTGGTTGCTGATTTGTGTCTAAGGGCTAGTTTATACAAAAAAACATTTCCGGGATAGAATCCGAAAATGTTTTTAATTGATTTGTAGATAGCCTTGTTCTCAGAGAACAAAACTCTGTAAGAGTTTTTTAAAAACAATTTTATTTAAAATTTTAATGGTCGAATTTTTTAAATATTAGTGATGCATTATGACCTCCAAATCCAAAGGTATTACTTAAGGCTACATTCACAGTCCTTTTAACAGCATTGTGGAATGTAAAGTTAAGATTATTATCAATATTTGGATCATCTGTAAAATGGTTAATAGTAGGTGGGATAATATCATTCTTCACAGCCAATAAAGAAGCAATTGCTTCAATAACACCAGCACCACCTAAGAGGTGACCAGTCATAGACTTAGTAGAGTTGATATTAATTTTATAAGCATGCTCACCAAACAAATTAACAATTGCTTTTGGTTCAACGATATCACCTACCGGAGTTGATGTTCCATGAGTATTAATATGGTCAACATCTTCAATCTTCAAATCAGCATCTAACAGGGCTGCTTGCATACACCTTCTTGCTCCATCACCTTCAGGGTGTGGGGCAGTCATATGATGTGCATCTGCAGAAAGTCCAGCACCAACAACTTCGCCATAAATTTTGGCTCCTCTTTCAAGCGCATGTTCGAGTTCTTCGAAAACCATTCCGCCACCACCTTCGCCCATAACAAATCCATCACGATCTTTATCGAATGGTCTGGAACCTGTTTTAGGATCATCGTTACGAGTTGAGATTGCATGCATTGCATTAAACCCTCCAACACCAGTAGGATTAATAGCTGCTTCGGATCCACCTGCAACAAATGCTACGGCTTTTCCAAGTCTGATATAATTAAATGCATCGGAAAGAGCATTTGCTGATGATGCACATGCAGAAACAGTCGCAAAATTGGGACCTTTAAATCCATACCTGATAGAAATATGCCCTGCGGCAATATCAGCAATCATCTTAGGAATAAAAAAAGGATTGAAACGTGGTGTTCCATCACCATTAGCAAAATTTGTTACTTCATTTGCAAAAGTTTCCAAACCGCCAATACCTGAGGCCCATATTACTCCAACCTTCTCTTTGTCAATATCTTCAGCATTAATGCCAGAGTCTTCAATAGCCTGACCAGCTGCAACCATACCAAACTGTGAATACTTGTCATGCTTTCTCACCTCTTTACGATCAAAATAATCGAGAGGATTAAAGTTTTTTACTTCACAAGCAAACTTAGTTTTAAACTTTTCGGCATCAAAACTAACTATTTCAGCGGCCCCGCTAACTCCATTTATAAGAGCATTCCAATAATCATCGACATTATTGCCGATGGGAGTCAATGCGCCAAGGCCGGTAACTACTACCCGCTTTAGCTCCATAATACGTTTATGTGTTTTATTGATTGTTTTCTATGTAAGTTACTGCATCTCCAACAGTTTCTATCTTCTCTGCTTCTTCATCTGGAATTGATAAATTGAATTCTTTTTCGAATTCCATAATCAATTCAACAGTATCAAGTGAATCTGCACCTAAATCATTCGTGAAACTTGCATCGTTTGTAACTTCACTCTCTTCAACACCTAGTTTGTCAACTATGATGCTTATTACTTTTGTACTAACGTCTGACATAATTAATTATATTTTAATGTTTAAACTGCTGCAAAGAAACAGATTAATGGCTTATAAAACAACAAAAAAATAAAAAATTCTTGTTTCCCCATTTCCCTCATTTTGGGTAGATATGAAATTGCTGAAGAAAATAAATGCATGCATAACAGTTTGCTATTGGTATTATTAACTAATTTTATCGCTTTATTTTAACAGATTTAGTAAGTGAAAAAGATAGCAATTTTTGCCTCAGGAAATGGTTCGAATGCCGAAAGATTAGTAGAGTATTTTCAAGGTAGTACAGATGTAAATATAAGTTTGATTCTAACAAACAATGCCAAGGCTGGAGTGCTGGAAAGGGCTAAAAACCTTGGAGTTGAGTCTGTTATTTTTAACCGCCAGGAGTTTGGTGAAAATGCAAAAGTGGATTTGTTATTACAAGCGAATAAAATTGATTTCATAATTCTAGCTGGATTTTTATGGCTTATCCCCAATTTTATGATTAATAATTTTCCAGATAAAATAGTTAATATTCACCCAGCATTATTGCCAAAATATGGTGGTAAAGGCATGTATGGAATGAATGTCCACAACACAGTTATTAATGCAGGCGAAAAACAATCAGGAATAAGTATTCATTATGTTAATAGTAAATATGATGAAGGTCAAATAATATTTCAGGCAACAGTTGAAATAGAAGAGAATGAGACTGCAGAAACCCTTGCAGCAAAAATTCATGATCTTGAATACAAGCACTTTCCACAAATTATTGAAGAGACTCTTTTATCTATCTAAATATTTAAATTTGCAAAAAAACCTTTATGGAAGTTTTAGATTTATTTCAGCGTCAAAAGAAGCAACTTGCAGTATTGATTGATCCTGATAAACAGGATACTGAACAATTAGTAAAAGTAGCAGAAATTTCAAAGGAGACTGGTGTTGATTATCTCTTTGTTGGAGGTAGTTTATTAACTAGCGATGATTTGTTTCGAAGTATTAGAACATTAAAGGAAAATTGTGACATTCCTGTTGTGTTATTTCCAGGCAACAGTTATCAGGTTAGCCGAAATGCAGACGCCATGTTATTTTTATCTCTTATTTCAGGTAGAAATCCTGATATGCTAATAGGTATGCATGTTCTTTCAGCACCATATATTAAACTTACAGGATTAAAAACCATACCCACAGGATATATGCTTATTGATAGTGGTAAGCCTACTTCGGTTTCGTACATGAGTAATTCATTACCAATTCCACACGACAAGAATGATATAGCAGCTTGTACTGCCATGGCTGGTGAAATGCTTGGTTTGAGGTTGGTATTTATGGATGCGGGAAGTGGAGCTGGAAAAACTGTTTCCGATGAAATGATAAGTTTTGTAAAGCAATCTATTGAAGTTCCATTGATTATTGGGGGTGGAATAAAGACTCCTGATAAACTTAGGAGTATTTTTACAGCAGGTGCTGATATTGCTGTAATTGGAAATATTTTCGAAAAAAATCCCGAATTGATTTATGATTTTAAAAGTGTATTGCAAGAGTTCAAATGATAAACTTGCCAAGCCTTTTAAGTAATCTCATCATAATAAAACCAGATCTAAATTTATTTTAAAAATTTAACAAATGAAAAGAATCAATATTTTTCTATTGGTGTTATCAATTAGTTTCCAGGTATTTTCACAGGATGAAATACTTACTGTTGAAGATGCTAATTTTATAAATCCAGCATTGTATCCTGTTAGAGTTTCTCAATTAAACTGGATGGAATCTGCTGAATTTTACACATATGAAAAAGAAAATACAATTTTTCTTGTTTCAGCAAAAAGAGGCACAGAAAAATTACTGTTAGACCTTGACTTAGTAAATGGCGATTTAAACAGAAATAATATCGACTCTGTTAAGCGACTTCCAAGGATTAAGTTTTATGATAAGGATAATGCCTCTTTTAAAATCAAGAATAATTATTACAGTTATCAACTATCAACAAATACTGTAAAACAATTAAACTCGGTTGCTAATGGTGCTGAAAATATTGATAAGAGCAAGTCTACTAATAATATTGCTTACACAATTGACAATAATTTATTTATTGCTGTAAATGGTGAACAAATCCAAATAAGTCATGATGAAAATACTGAAATTGTAAACGGACAAACTGTCCATAGGGTAGAGTTTGGAATTTCAACAGGAATTTTTTGGTCACCAGATGGCAGTAAACTTGCCTTTTACCGCAAGGATGAAACAATGGTTGAAGATTATCCATTGGTAAATATTGAAACTGAAATAGCCACTGTTGAAAACACAAAATATCCCATGGCAGGAAGGGCAAGTCATCATGTAACTTTGGGTGTTTATGACCTAGAATCCAGAAATACAATATTTCTAAAAACCGGAGAGCCTGCCGATCAGTATTTGACTACTGTTACATGGGGGCTAGGAAGTAAATTTGTTTATGTGAGTCTTTTAAACCGTGATCAGAATCATTTAAAATTGAATAAGTACAATGCATCAAATGGTGACTTTGTATCTACGCTTTTTGAGGAGATGAGTGATAAATATGTTGAACCTGAAAATCCATTATTCTTCAATCCTGACAACCCACAACAGTTTGTTTGGATAAGTGAAAGAGATGGTTTTATGCATATGTATTTGTATGATACAGAAGGTAATCTCGTTAGTCAGTTAACTAAGGGAGAATGGCTTGTAAAGAGTTTTGTTGGTTTCTATGGAAAAGATGCTGAGAAGGTTTATTTCAAATCAACAAAGGACGGTTTCCTTCAGAATAATCTTTATTCAGTAGATATTAGTTCAGGGGAAATTAAAAGGATTACACCTAAACATGGAACACATAGTGTTAAAATAAGTGCTAGTGGAAAATATATTATTGATATCTACAGCAATACTGAACATGGAAGAAAATATATTCTTGTAAATGAAAATGGCAAAGAATTAAGAGCAATTAAGGAGCCAAATAATATTTTAGATAAATATAATTTAGGTGAAACAAAACTCTTCGAACTTAAGGCCGATGATGGAACTATTTTGCAATCAAGAGTAATACTTCCACCTGATTTTGATGAAGCAACAAAATATCCTGTATTTGTTTATGTTTATGGTGGTCCTCATGCTCAGTTGATTAGCGATTCATGGCTAAGTGGTGCTGGTTTGTTTTTAAATTTTATGGCGACAAAAGGATACATTGTTTTCACACTTGATAACAGAGGTTCAGCAAATCGTGGTCGTGATTTTGAACAAGCCATTTTTCGTAATTGTGGAAGTGTAGAAGTTGATGACCAGATGGTAGGCGTTAACTACCTGAAAACTCTTCCATATGTTGATGCTGACAGAATAGGTGTTGACGGATGGAGTTATGGTGGTTTTTTGACAGTTTCAATGATGCTTAAACATCCAGAAACTTTTAAAGTTGGTGTTGCAGGTGGACCTGTTATCAATTGGAAATTTTATGAGATTATGTATGGTGAAAGGTATATGGATACCCCTAAAACAAATCCTGAAGGTTATGAAAATTCAAACCTTTTAAACTATGTTGATCAACTAGAAGGAAAATTATTGATATTCCACGGAACCATGGATCCTACAGTAGTGTGGCAAAACAGTTTGCAATTTATTAGCAAAAGCATAAAAGAAGGTAAACTTGTTGATTACTTCGTTTATCCTGGTCATGGGCATAATGTGAGAGGAGCCGACAGGGTTCATCTTTATCGTAAAATAGAGCAGTATTTTAACGATAACTTGTAAAAAATAAATTTTATTTCGATTCAGGAGTTAACAGAATTTCTTCAATCACATCAAAAGTATCAGGATTAATAACCCTGAGGTTTACAGTTTTTCCTTCAATATCAAATAGCATTAAGGCATATTGAGTTGAGAACATTTCAACTGAACTACTCCAAGGTAGCACTTGCTGTCCATAATATGGTGCTCCTGCTGATCCATTTGTCATTTGCCAGAAACTACGTTTGAACTTCATTTTTTTTCCTTTGTAATCATCTGGATACATAGAAATATTATTGTCTATCCTCATACGACTGTAGTTATGCTCATCACCACATAATAATGCTAATACTTTATCACTCTTATTGACAATAATATTTAAAAATTCATCCCTTCTTTCGAGAATTCCTTTGTCGACAGGCTGTCCATTAATAAATGGTCTGATAGAATCATTTCCATCATACCACATATCATCACCAGCATGGCCACCATTTGGAAAAGCAGGTGTGTGAATGGTAACAAACACATGGTCGATATTTTTATCTTTATCAAACATCTTAATGGTTTCTTTCAGCCATTCTAATTGATTATCCATTATGTAGCCATGAACATTTCCGCCGATCATTGGAATAATACTGTGCTCCGGAGTGTAAAGGTAGTTTGAGTTAAGCACTATCATTGCAACATTATCATACACATAATGATAAACTGTTTCCTCGTATGGAGGAAAATCTGTATTGTTTTCGTCAGGATCATAAGTGGCACCATCTTCTGATTTTGGGCCATTTTTTGGGTTCACAAATGAGTTTGCAAAAACACGCTCTCCTGAATTTGTGCTGAAAGGGAATTTATCCACAGCCTTTCCATATTTAGTGCCATCATCAAAAGCAGAAACCAAAGATTCATGGTTGCCGGGCCCTACAATAAATGGGATATAATGCCAGAAAGGTTCTATTGCTCTTCTCCAATTGGCATACTGTAGAACCTGATCGTTTGTATTTGTGCTGTAGCCATTTATCATATCTCCGGTAAACTGCATAAAAGTAGAATTCTGGGCAACTGCAAAAGCAGCCATTTTTTTCATAATGTATGCGTTGGTACCATGAATGTTTCTTTCTCCGCCACCTTTGCCTTCTCTCGAATCGCTGGCATAGGCAAAAGTAAATGCCTGTCGGCTTCCATTGGCAGGTGCAGTTTTAAAACTGTAAGTTTCTCTTACTTTGTCAAAAACTACAGTGTATTCATAATCAGTATCAGGAGCAAGGTGATTAATTAATATTTCATGATTAATATCCCCTTTCATATTGCCCATCATTTGTTTGGCCTCATATTTTTTACCATCTACTTCTACATATGGACTGGAAGGCATATTTGTGGTAAATGAAATCGTAACTTGAGTGGAGCCAAGTAAATTAATAAATGGTCCTTCAACTACTGATAATCCAGTTTCGAAAGGTCCTGTTCCGTAGGCATAAATTTTTCCATCATAAATAATTTGTCCTTTATCGTCGGTAATACGATAGCCTAATTTTGCTACCCCTTTTTCTTCCCAGTTAGCAATGTCATATTTTCCGGCAAGTTGGGCAATATCAATCTTTGCTACTCCCTTTTCTAATGCTGCAGTTTTTTTGAAGAAAACAGGTTGAGGGAACCTAACATCATTATCAGCATACAATCCAAAATAAACAATACCATTAATATTTTCATTGTTCAGGTCAATTTTTAAACCTTTCTTAGTTCCTGTAATTGTATTTCTCAAATCACTCAGATTTACAAAATCAGGAGACTCGAATAAGAGGGCTTCTTTACTGGTTTCAGGATTGATAAAAACCATAAAGCCTGCATCGTTTATTTTAATATTATGATAAACTGATGGAATTTGTGAATTGTTGACTTCAACTTGTCCAGATTGAGCGAATAAACTTACGCTAATAATTAGACTTAATATTACTAATGAGAACTGTTTCATTTTTCTTTTATTTGAGGATGCAAAATTACATTAAATTAAACTTTGTAATTTCCAAAGTCCTTTATTAAAACTCATCATTTCTTTAAAGCCTAGTTCTTGGAGATAATCAATAGTGTACTTAAACAATGTGTTTATCTCATCAGGCTCATGAGCATCTGATGAAATTATTATTGGAAGTCCATTTTCCTGTACTTTTTTCAATGCATAACCGTCGGGAAAAAGTTTGTCAGAGCGTTTTTTGTAAATGCCTCTGGTGTTTATCTCTACAATAAGATTCTTGCTTTTTATTAATTCAATTGTTTCATCTAACAAATCGCGATACCATTTATCTTTATCAGAGAAAAACCTATGGGCATTGTGCATTTTTATTTTATCGAAGTGACCAATAATATCAAAACTTTGGGTTTCTATCATTTGGTTAGTCTGATGAAAAAATGCTTTCACTGCATTTTTCACCTCTCCTCCAAAATAATCCTGAATGCCCTGATCATAAATTTTTGGGTCGGGTCCATCAGTAAACCACAAAGGCATTCCTTCTCCAGGAGAAACGAGATGAACAGAACCAATTAAATAATCTGTTTTACACTCTTTTGCCCAAAAATCAAAATCTTCTGAGATGTCCGGGATAAAATCCATTTCAAGTGCACGATAAATATTTATTTTATCATCATATTTCTGCTTAAGCAATTCAATCTCATTTACATATTTTTGAATATTCTCTTTTTTAAGTGAGAATGGATTATCAAAGGGTAGAGGTGAATGTTCGGTAAATCCAATTGAGGAAAAACCTAGTTCAACACCTTTTTCTACATATTTTATTGGTTCAGACTTTCCGTCAGAAAATAAACTGTGCTGATGAAGGTTGTAATCCGGCATTTTGTTTTGAGTGCAAATTTAAAGAAACTGTTTAAAAGATTTTAAGCATAAACTTGAGTATCTCCATGATGGTTTTTTGCTTGAACAAACAAAGATAGAATATGAAAACTTGAGGAACCAAATTGACACCTCAAGTTTAGTAGAAACTCAATAATCATCCTTAATCCAATTGTACGGTTTACGTTTAATCCAATTTGCCCTTGTAAAATCTGGAAAATCCTGAACTTCGCCATTATTGGCAATTGAAATTTCAGAAAGTGGAGTAATTGCACTCCATGATGCTGCATCATAAACATCTAAAGGAGGGGCAATATTTTGTTTTGCCGATTCAATAAACGCATTCAAGACAAAGAAATCCATTCCGCCATGACCTGCTCCCTCTGCATCATTGGAGAATTTCTTCCATAATGGATGATCATATTCTTGTAACCACTTATCAGCATCATCCCAACGATGTGGACTTGACTTTCCTTCAATATAAATTCGGTTTCCGTCAACTTCCCAAAGTCCGTTTGTTCCCTGCACTCTAAATCCTAACGAATATGGTCGTGGCAAGTTAGTATCGTGGGTAACAATTATTGTTTCTCCGTTGGCAGTATTAATAGTTGTAGTCACAACGTCACCCAATTTCCATTTTAGTTTTGCATTAGGTGCATCTTGGCCAGCCTGATCGACAATATATTTATGCAATCCTCTGGCTTTTGTTGCATGCGAACTTAAAGAAACAAACTTATTGCCACGGTTAATATTGGCATAAGCGGCAATGGGTCCAATACCATGAGTTGGGTAAAGATCGGCATTACGTTTCAGGCTGTGTTGTGTACGCCATTGTGCTTCACTTATTGCATCAGGACCGAAGAGAACACCGCCACCATATGGTTGTTTTCCATTGTTAAATTTCACTTCACGTAAATCATGCTGATACCCACAACGAAAATGTAATAGTTCTCCGAAAATATTCTGACGAACCATATTCATGATTGCCAGAACATCACGTCTGTAGTTTACATTTTCGAGTATCATCATATGTGTGCCTGATTCTTCGTGTGCTTCAACTAAATCCCAACATTCTTTAAGAGAAGTTGCAGCAGAAACTTCGAGGCCAGTATATTTACCAGCCCTCATTGCATCCACAGCCATTGGTGTATGCCATAGCCAGGGAGTAGATATTATTACAGCATCAACATCCTGAAAGTCGAGAAGGTTTTTGTAATCAAATTCATTTTCACCATATTCCTTTGCGATCTTTTTTCCTGCTTTGGATATCATTTCACGAGAAATATCAAGTCTAAGTGGATCGATATCACATATTGCTGTTACTTCTACATCATTACGATTAAGTGAGTTTTGCAAATGCCATACTCCTCTGAGACCAAGTCCAATAAATCCAATCCTTAATTTTGAGTCAGTGGGTGTATTTCCAAATGCTAATGATGGTGCAATTGCAATTCCTGCTCCAGCGATTGCAGTCTTTTTAATAAAATCTCTTCTTGGGATATTCATAGTTTGTTATTTGAAACAAACTTACGGATATTTTTCTACCACAAAAAAACAGGCGACTTAAAAAAGCCGCCTGTTATTATTATTCCAGATTAACCAAAACTTCCGCTTATGAAATATTTGGAAGTTATATCTTAAAGACTACTATTCAGTTATTTTGGTTGCACTCTATTAATGATGATTTTATTCTACATCACTTTACCTTCACCACATTTTGCTTCAGTAGACTTTGCATTTTTGTCTGATTTTGCTTCAGTCTTTTTTTCATCGGTGCCACATTTACCTTCACCGCATTTGCCTTCACCACACTTTGATTCAGTGGACTTTTTGTCTGACTTTACAGCAGCTTTTCCTTCTGCCTCACCGCATTTTGATTCAGTTTCTTTAGCCTTTTTATCTGTTTTTGCTTTGGTTTTTCCTTCTGCTTCACCGCATTTTAAATCGCCATCCATGTCGATTATTTCACAGCACACCTGAGTGTCTGAAACCTGAGTTGATGAATTTGCATTAACATTAACAGAGAAAACTAATAAAACAGCAGCAATAATTGTTACTGTTAAGATTGATCTTTTTGTGTTCACTTTTTTCATGATTCAAATAGTTTTTTTGATTATTAAATTTTTAAACGATTTGAATACTTAGTCGAAAGCTTTTGTAAGAACTTACAAATAATTGGTAAAAATTTTTAGGTTAGGATTTAAGTTGCTGTGATTCAATCTCTTTAATCATATTATTTTTTTGCTCTTTGCTTAAATAATGTCGATGATTGCTGTCATCTATTTTACTTAACTCTGAAATATGATGAGAGATAGTAATGGATTGCTTTGCAAATTGCCGACAATATTTACAAGAAGCAAGGTGCATTGAAAGTTTCATCCTGTCTACACATCCTAATTTAACATACTCTCGTTTTGTTACGAATGAAGTAGCAGTGTTGCAATCAAGCATTACTTTATTCATACCCTTAATAATATTTGTTTTAATACTACTCATTTCAGCCATCTATTTTCTATGCACTCTCTAAGTTGGAGACGGGCTCGGTGTAATATTACCCACAGGTTCGACGAGGAACATCCAATTTCCTTACAAACCTCTTCGCTTTTAATTTCTTCCATTACCTTTAACACAAATACTGACCTCCATTTTTCAGGAAGAGCAGCAATACATATCTCCAAAATAAAAATAAATTCAGATTGACGCATAGGGTCATCATGTTTTATTTGCCAATCTTTTGGCCCCCTGTCAAGTATCCAGTGACCTTCAAAATCTCCATTTTCCTGAAAAGGAGTGCTAAACTGCGAAGCAACGGTTTCTTTTTTCCGACTTAATTTACGATAATAGTCTATTACTTTACGTTTTAAGATAGCAATTAGCCATGTTAGTTCACTGCTGTCGCCACGAAAAGAATTAATTGATTTTAAAGCAGAAATAAAACTTTCCTGAACCAGATCTTCGGCTGTTTCTTTCGACTGAACCCGTGAATAGGCATAGTTGTAAAGGTAGTCACCATGAAGGTTTACCCAATTGTTTGGATTAGCCTTAGCATTTTTATTTTTATTTTCATCAGCCATACAAAGATGTAAAAGTAGAAATTATTCTTTTGCTTTTAAAAGTAATTTATTGTTCCCCTTTGAACATTAATGGTTTATTAATTGATGTGTTATATTTGCGCAAAAAAAGTAAAGCATTTTAAAATCATTAGTATATTTCTTCTTAAGTACATTAAATAAAAAATGAAGACTAAAAAAAGCAAAGATTTATCAGAGGTTAGTCAAGTTCTTAATGACAATCGTTTAATCTCAATTTTTACCATAATTCTGGTAATCCTTAGTATTGGTTTATATTTTAATACCGCTTTCAATAATTTTTCGATGGATGATGGTATGATAAACATCGAAAATCCAACTCAAGCAAAAGGATTGTCGGCGATACCTGAAATTTTCTCCACGCCTTATTCCAGTTTAAATGGAAACTCCCTAGGTTACAGACCAATAACACGACTTAGTTTTGCCCTCGAATATCAGTTTACTGCTAACTCTGAGTTTAATCCACTCATAAGCCATGTGATTAGTACACTGTTGTATGCACTTGCTATTTTTCTCTTGTATGGTGTCTTAAGAAGGCTGTTTAGAAATTTCAACCCTTGGTTTATTTTCATAATTATGTTGATTTTCGTTTCTCATCCTGCACATACTGAGGTTGTAGCTAGTCTTAAAAACCGTGATATTTTACTGAACTTTATTTTTTCATTCCTGGCCATAAAGATGTTTGTGAATTGGGCCGATTTCAAGAAAATAAAATATCTAATCTATGGATTAGTAAGTTTTTTCCTTGCATTGTTGTCTAAAGAAACTGCCATCGCTCAACTTGCGGTTTTCCCTTTAGTATTGTACTTTTTTACGGATATGCCCCTAAAGAAAATATTATTATTTGCAGGAGGTTTGTTGGCATTGATAATTGTCACTCTGGGAATTCCTGCATTATTTCTACCATCATTTAGTAGGGTTTACAGTTACTTCGAGAATCCACTTGCTTTTGAAGATAATTTCTTTGTTGTACTGGCCACAGGTTTTTATAGTTTGGGATGGTATTTAAAGATGCTTGTATTTCCGTACCCTTTGAGTTTCTATTATGGGTATAATATGCTGCCAATAGTAAATTTTACAAACATATGGGCAATCTTATCATTTTTGACATATGCCGGAATGTTTGTTTATGCTATTTTGAATATTAAAAAGAAGACCTTTCTTTCATTTGTCTTTTTGTATTTCATTATTAACATTTCTATGTATTCCAATATTGTGGCTCCAGTCCCAGGGATTGTTGGCGACAGGTTTATGTTTTTTCCGTCTCTAGCATTTGCCATGTTTTTTGTTTGGTTTTTGTTTAAGATGCTTGGTGTAAATATCAAAGGGGATAAAATCAAAAAATCGAGACTTATTATTTTACTTGTAATAACTATTGTTATTGTTGCTCCATTTTCTTATTATGTTCAGGAAAGGAACACTAACTGGAGAAGTGAATACAGAATTTATAACTCTGATATTGGCCATCTTCAGAATTCGGCAAAGGCAAACCAATTGTATGGTCAGGCACAACTTGAACTTGTAAATTTTAATCTTGCCAAAAAAGTAAACACTTATAAATTTATTTTGAGGATGATTGAAATATCTGAGGACCATTTTTACAGAGCCGTTGAAGTAGATTCAAATATGTATGTTTCCTGGACTGGGCTTGGAAATATTTACTCAAGGATTCATGGAAACCAGGCTAAATTAAGAGCGTTGAGTTATGGACGAAAAATGGATATTGAACAAGCGAGACAAGAGCGAAAAAATATGCTTAAGTACTTCGGAATGGCACTTGAATATTATCGTAATGCATTAATTGCCAAACCTGATTATGATGAAGCAATATTCAATATTGGTAATACATATGAATTGATGGGTATTATGGACTCGGCAATCGTTTATTATAATAGAGGAATAGAGTTACAGGGTGAAAGGGTTAATACATTATCGAAACTTGCAAATGTATTTTTCCTTAACAATGATTTTGATAAATCATTGCAACTAAATAAAAGGATAATTGAACTGGACCCTAATACAAGTATTCCCTATGTAAATATGGGGAACTATTTTATGAAATCAGGAGATACTTTAACTGCAATTGGCTATTTTGAAACAGCTGTTGAGAAAGGTGCTCAGGCTGAAGTTTCTCATTTACTAGCAGGATACTATGAGCAGAAGAGAAATCCTGCTAAGGTTGAATATTATATTTTAAAAGCATACGATTATAATAAAAAACAGAATAAATAAATATGCAATCTAAAATACTTGACATAGGGCTGCATTTTCCTGAAAAAGTATATTCTAATCAAGATTTACAGCAAGATTTCCCTAACTTAAAGGTAAAGGAACTTACCCGACTGACTGGTGTTCTATCGAGGCATATTTGTGCAGGTAATGAAACATCTGTTGATATGGGTGTGTTGGCTGCTAGACAATTATTTAGTCAGGGAAAAATTCAGAAAAATAATGTTGATTATCTGATTTTCTGCTCTACAGGTGGCGATTTTATTACACCAGCATCCTCCAGTATTGTGCACGAAAAACTTGGTTTGAAACCAGACTGTGGCACTGTTGACATTAATCAGGGATGTACTGGTTTTATTCATGGAATGAATCTGGCAAATGGAATGATTGCTGCTGGGGGAGTTGAAAATGTTTTACTTATTACTTCTGAGGCAATTAGCAAAACCATCCACTCAGGCGACAAAGGAAACAGGGCCATATTTGGAGATGCTGCTGCTGCAACACTTATTTGCAAATCGGAAGAAAAAACAGATCATGGGAAATTCATTTTTGGTACCGATGGTAGCAAATATGACCATATTATTATTAAACATGGTAGAGAAAGATTTCCATTACCCGAATCAGCCGAATCAGATTTTATTGATGATTTTGGAACAACTCGTAACAATTCAAAAATATACATGAACGGCTCAGAAGTGTTTAACTTTTCAATTGGAAAAGCACCGGAACTCATCGACTCATTACTTGTAAATGCCAATCTACAAAAGGATGAAATTGACTTTTTTGTTTTTCATCAATCAAATAGAATATTGCTGGAGACTATAGGGAAGAAACTAAAAATTCCTGAAGAAAAAATCATTTTTGAACTCGAGACAAATGGGAATACAGTTTCTTCGAGCATCCCAATCGCACTTAAAAGAGCGGAAGAAAAAAACCAGATTAAAAAAGGTCAGAAATTACTGATAGCAGCATTTGGTGTGGGTTTTTCATGGGGCGGAGTAATTATTGAATATTGATTATTTTTGATTAATTTTCTAAAGTTATTTTTTGGCACAGTCGTTGCATTTATCGAATTATCCAAAAAGCAATACACCATGATAAAACCTGTATTCTCAATCTCTTTCAGTCGCCGTAGTTTAGCCAAGGTGACAACCTTAACCTTAACCTTAATCTCAACCTTAACCCTTTTTGCCCAACAAACTTCCATTAAAGATTTTGATTTAAAAAACTACAAAGCCCCCGATATTAAATACCGGACTTTGGATTTGGGTAGTTATTTGTCGTCAAACGGCTTTAACGAAACTTCATACGATAATGATAATAGTTTTAGCACCTATGTAAATCTGTATTATTTTGAGTTTAAAAATACTAGAAAAATACAGAGTAGGAGTAGTTCCTATTTTAATGGTTCATATTCTGCATTTTGGGCGGAAAGAGATTCAGTAAAAACCACAAGTTCTAATCCAAGTCTTAGGTTGTCGTACAGCACTGAAACAAGAATTTACAATCAAAACAATGCTTTCTTTGGCATTCATGGTGACATTAAATATTCATATTCTCCTCACTTTAGTAAATCAGATGATGAAACCTACAGTTATCAATTTCAGGAATTTTCAATAATCCCATATATTTCTGGAGGTAAAGGGCGCATTGAGCCTATTGAGAGCGCAAGGCAGGCAATGGATATTTTACTGGCTCTCCAAAAGGAAAATCGTTTGAGTATCACTCCAGACAGTTTAATGATCGACTCACTAGCAAGGGTTGCAAATAGAATTAGATACAAACGATTTTACGATTCACGCTTTAAGCGGATTTATCAATTAGAACAACTGGATGAAGCCATGCAAAACATGGATTTGATCGAGACTGTTGACATGGTTTATTTTGCAAATCTCAATGATATCTGGAATTATGCACCTCAATTTAACCGAGGTACTGGAACACGCTATGAGGGTGGGATTGTTCCACTGTTTTCAATGAATTATTTTAAAAATGATGAATCCCAAAGTAGTTATTCAAGAATTCATGATAATAAGAATTATGGGATTTATGGTTTCTTTTCGTTTAACAGAATGAAGCCTGTAAGTTATGTCTGGCAATCGGATATTTTAATAGATTTCACATTTGGTTACGGTGTTGTCGACCAAGCCTGGGAGACTGGTAGCGATATTGATGATTATTACAATACTTCCTTGAATGGCTTGCTTAGTGCAGGATGGAATTTTGGCTTTTATCCCAATACACGGACATTTGCAGGGATAGAGCCTTACTTATCCTTTTCATATGAATATGATATTGAAGAAAAGAACAAAGATGTTTTTGGCCTTAATACAGGGTTCCGATTCAACTCTTATTATTATGTATCACCTCGGCTTAGGATTCAACTTACTGCTGGCTTTGCTTACTTAAATAATTTCAATTATTATATTCCTGCTCCATTTTGGAATAGAATAAATTTTTATAATTTCAATTCTTCACAAATTGAAAAGGGGATAATCTATAATTTCTCGTTTAGTTTTAAGTATGCTATCTTTTAGGATTAAATGTCCAAAACTCTTCCTAGCATAAGTTCAATTAGTTTCTTCATACTGTCATGATAATCTGGGCTGAAACTTCCGTTTACTCTGTTAGCAATAATATTACAAACAGTTAATGCTTCGTGGCCAAGCATGGCTGAAAGGGAATAAAGAGCAGAACATTCCATTTCAAAATTGGTAACCTGATGATTTCCGTATTTAAATTTCTGTGCCCTGTCAATTATTGTTTCATCTCTTAATTGTAGCCTTAGTTTTCTGCCTTGAGGAGCATAAAATCCTGGGGCAGTAAGAGTAATTCCTTTTCTGAGTCCACTTCCCATTTTTTCAAGCAAATAATCCGAGGATTTAATAGCATATGGTTTGGGAAAATCTTTGTTCCATTCCATCTGGTTAATAAAACTGGCTGTCATTTCTCTCTCCATCACAAAAGGACCATCCTCATAAAAGTACGCAAGGCCGTCTAGTCCAAGTGCATATTCCGAAACCAGAAAAGAATCGGTCACAGGAATATCATCTTGCAAGGCTCCTGATGTGCCTATGCGAATTAAGTTAAGGGAAGTTATTTCTTCTTTAGGTTTTTTCGTTTCAAAATCTATATTGAATACAGCATCTAACTCTTTAACTACAATTTCAATATTGTCAGTTCCCATTCCTGTTGAAAGAACAGAAAGTCTTTTGCCTTTGTAAGTTCCTGTAAAAGTATTTATTTCGCGGTTGCTGGTCTGGAATTCAATTTCATCAAAATAGTTAGCAATAATTTTGGCCCTGGCAGGGTCGCCAACTAGAAAAATCGTTTCGGCAACCTGTCCTGGCTTAAGGTTAAGATGGTAAACAGCACCATTATGGTTTAATACAAGTTCTGTGGTATTGATCATGCGAATTTATTTAAGTTTGCAAATGTAGAAGAAATTGGGAGATGAGGGGAAGTAGAAAGGAGAACCCCTCTGCCCTTTGGGCATCTCCCGTTAAAGGGGAGAACAGATTGAGTGATGGAGAATTGGAGTAATGAATAAAATTGTACTAATGAAGGCAGAAATAATTAGCATAGGCGATGAGTTGTTGATAGGGCAGGTAGTAAATACCAATGCATCATGGATGGCTGAGGAACTGAACAAAGCAGGAATTAATGTGGTACAAATCAGTTCGGTATCCGACGAAGGAAAACATATTAAAGCATCCTTACGAGAGGCCGTCCAAAGGGCCGATATTATTTTAATGACAGGAGGCTTAGGTCCGACTAAGGATGATATTACCAAAAAAGTTCTGATGGAATATTTTGGATCTAAGATGATTTTTCATCAGGAAACATTTGAACACATAAAAAGACTTTTCAAGGCAAGAAACTATTATCCAGTAACTGATATTAATCGAATGCAGGCTGAAATTCCTGACAACTGCATCCCACTTCCCAACCGGGTTGGAACAGCAGTTGGAATGTGGTTTGAACAAGGCAATAAAATTTTTGTTTCAATGCCAGGCGTGCCATTTGAAATGAAGACTCTAATGTTAGAGCAGGTAATACCCAAAATTCAGAAACAATTTAATTCAGGGCATATTTATCATAAAACAATTATGACAACGGGAATAGGAGAGTCTATGCTTGCTGAGAAAATTGATGGATGGGTAGAGAACTTACCTGAAAATATTAAATTGGCATATTTACCTCAACCCGGCATTGTTAGATTACGACTTAGTGCCGCAGGTAAGGATGAGAACGCATTAAAAGAACTGGTTAACAAACAATGTAGATTGTTGCATGATTATGTACCTAAGGCCATTTTTGGCTTCGATGACATTGCACTTGAAGAGATAATTGGAAAATTATTAAGTAAGTTGGGAAAAAGCATTTCCTCGGCGGAGAGTTGTACTGGCGGTTACATTGCCCATCTTATTACAAGTATTGCTGGTAGTTCAAACTATTTTGCTGGTTCGATTGTTTCCTACACTAATGAAGTTAAAGTAAATCAACTACTTGTTAGTAAGGAGGATATTGAGAAGTATGGTGCAGTCAGTCAGCAGGTTGTTGAGCAAATGGCCATAGGAGTTAAGGATTTATTGAAAACAGATTATGCTTTAGCAACATCTGGTATTGCTGGACCTGATGGTGGTACAGAGGAAAAACCTGTTGGAACTGTTTGGATTGCAGTTGCGAGCCCCGAAGGTGTTAAATCTAAGCGATTTCAGTTTGGTGAGCATCGTGGAAGGAATATTCGACGATCAGCGCTAATGGCTATGAATATGCTTCGAATGGAACTTATTAAAAACCCTAAAATAATAGGTCAGCCAGTACATAATTGCTAATTGAAGACTGCCGACTGAAGACTGC
>Ga0164315_10000284_pt1 | contig 33384 bp, 36 predicted proteins | sample GuaBasSedimGuay6_FD_113737 | JGI IMG/M metagenome (GOLD analysis project Ga0164315, IMG submission 113737) | Subseafloor sediment microbial communities from Guaymas Basin, Gulf of California, Mexico - Guay6, Core 4569-2, 0-3 cm | ecosystem: Environmental > Aquatic > Marine > Hydrothermal vents... | reverse complement strand
TGGTGCAGAAATCCCCTACAAAATTAACGGCGAGGTCCCCCATACCCAGTGGAAATTTGCCGGGCTTAGAATTAAAACAAATTTAAAAAAAGTAGGACTTAACTATCTTTTAGAATATGAAACACTCATCTCAAGACCTAAAAACTCCGACTCAATATCGGGAAATCGCGAAAAATCGACTGTTATCTTAAAAGTGGGGACTCCCGTCCAGCTCTTTCAAATTGGTCTTAAAACAGAAGGTAGAAATAATGAGGGAGTGCCATTTCTTGGGCATATTCCAATTATTTCGTCACTATTTGGCACCAGGTCGACACAATTAACTTATAAAAAAATAACCGGATTAATCGTATTGGAAGAACAACATGATGGAAAAAAAAGTTTTTGAGCTTCTTTTGCTTCTCTTAAATCAAAATGAAGAAATCAGTGAGGGTGACTTTTTAAAAAGTTTTAAAGATCGTCATCCGGATTCAATGGATCCACGAGAGTTTTTCAAAAACATTTATCAACTACATTATCTAAGCTCCTTGATAGAAGATGAAAGGATTAAAGAAATCATCCTTCACGGCCATAGGCACCTACAAATTGAAAAAAAAAGAGGTCTGCGTGATATGGAGATTAAAAATATATCTCCTTTAACCTTTAAATATTCGCTTGAGATGCTGGCCCATAAGAACAATATCTCTTGGAATTTCACAGAACCTTACCCAAGCTTTTTCACAAAGATTAATGGTTTAAAATTCAGGGCCACTTTAGTTCACCCTTGCACCGGAATAAAAAACCAAGCTAAACTTTTCCTGCGAAAAATAAGAAAGGACATTTTTAATTATTCTGATTTTGAAGTTCCCGGAAATGGTCAAGTTTTTTTAAAAGAAAGAGTTAGAGCTTGTGATAATATCATTATCGCCGGCAGGGCCGGTAGTGGTAAAACCTCATTTCTCGCCACTTTAATGGGAGATATACCTAAAGATCATCATATCGTAGTACTAGAAGATACTCATGAGATCCCTAAACTCTCCAAGAATTTTTCATTTTTTTTAGGTCAGGAGGGACAATCTAAAAAATCGCTTAAAGATTATTACTCTCTTAGTTTAAGGCTCAGACCTGATCGTATAATCTTAGGAGAAATGAGATCATATGAGATTATTCCCTTAATATTATCTCTAAACACCGGGCATCGAGGGGTCTTAAGTACCATTCATTCCGATTGTGCGAAAGAATCTTTAATTAAGATGGCGCTGCTTTTTAATCTATACGCCGAAAACCCTGGATTTAGCTTTGAAACATCACTTAAGATAATTTGCAATAATATCGATTATGTAATCTATATGGAAAATCAAAAAATAAAAGAAGTCATTCGAGTTATAGGATCAACAAAAGAAAATGTTCTCTATGAAAACAAGATGTGGTGAAGCTGATTTAGAACTTTTTCTTCAAACCTTGAAGGAAAAGCAAAAGTTAAAAAATTGGCCCCTTCATCAACCTGACTTAGAGAGATCTCATCATCTTGTAGCGTTTTTAGCGCCTTAGATATTAAATCTTTCCCTGTCTTTATCTTAGTCCCTACAATTGTAATCATGGAAACCCTGTTTTCCTGACTTACTTTGCAAAACTCCCGTAAATGATCTCGAAGCTCGGTAGTAAGTCCCTCTTTAGAAGAAAGAATCAGGCAAACTGACTCTCGTGGGTAAAAAATATTTTGCGGGGTAATTTTTTCTTCGGCCAAAATTTTTAAAATATTATCTTTAAAATTCTCACTTGAAATCTCATTATCTATTTTTTCTAAATCAATGCGATAAAACTCTGATCTCAAGCTAATTCCACTAAATTTAGCATCTAAGCTCTCTTTAATGATTCTAGTTCCTTCCTCTGGGTTTTCAGTTGAGCCGATGAAAACATCAATCTCTTTTTCCATTACCGGAGTTAACGCTCGAGGAAATATTACTTTGGCGCCAAACTCACTTAAAGTATTAATGGACTCATAGTCCATTTGTTTTAAAGCATGGGCATTAGGCACAAGTTTTGGGTCAGCAGAGTAAATGCCTGCTACATCTTTATAGATATGAAGACCTGAAACATCTAAAGCTGAGGCCAAAAGGGCAGCTGAGAGATCTGAGCCTTCTCGACCAAGAGTTGTCGTCTCCCCCTTAAGGTCTCTACCAATGAATCCGGGAATTACAACTATTGAGTTTTTACTTAAAAGTGGTCTTAAAATTTCCTCGGCCCGTAGTTTTATTTCTTCGTGAAGTGGCAGAGCACTTCCAAAATTTGAATCCGTTATAATTACATCTCTAGCATCAAAAAAATGTACTTTTTTCTCAGGAAAAGTTTTTTGCAAGTAGGCAGCAAATAAGTTAGCAGAGAGTAATTCTCCAATAGCATAAAGAGAATCCATGGCCTGTGGGCATCTCGTTCCTGTTTGTGAAAATCTCTGGGCATAAGTTTGTGCCTTAAGCACCAACTCATCTACTGGGAAATTAATATCGTGAGCATGAGCAAATTCAAGATGCTTGCTTTTTAGCTTTTTTAAAACTTCCACTACCGCTTTAAAGTCTCTCGCCAGAGATTTCTCCGCCAATTCTTCTAAAAGATTGGTGGTATTAAATGTTGCACTAATGACGATAGCGCGAATATCTGGAGACTGTGCTAAAAGATTACGGCACTTATCCAAACACGCAGGACCTCTCAGTGAGCTTCCTCCAATTTTTGCTAAAACAAAATCTTGCATTACGCCCTTTTTAACTTTTTATAAACAAGTCTTGAAGGCCTAAGCGCCTTATCTCCCAACCTTTTAAGTTTGTCCTCTTCATACTCTGAAAAATTGCCATCAAACCATACTGCTTTAGAATTACCTTCAAAAGCGAGGATATGAGTGGCCACTCGATCAAGAAAATAACGATCATGAGAGATTACGACAGCACAACCGGCATAATCCATAAGACCTTCTTCTAAGGCCCTCAAGGTATTTACATCTAAATCATTAGTTGGTTCATCTAAAAGAAGCACATTTCCTTCTTCTCTTAGCATTCTCGCTAAGTGAACTCTATTTCTCTCTCCGCCGGAAAGCTCAGAGACTTTTTTCTTGTGCTCATCTCCTTTAAAATTAAATTTGGAAATATAAGAACGAGAGTTAATCTGCTGATCACCCAAAGTGACAAATTCAGTTCCTCCGGTTACTACATCAATGATAGTCGCATTAGGATCTAGATCTCGACCTTGATCAACATAAGATAATTTAACCGTATCCCCAATTTTTAAATCTCCACTATCAGGTTTTTCAAGATTCATCATCATTTTAAAAAGAGTGGTTTTACCAGCACCGTTAGGGCCTATAATTCCTACAATCCCCCCAGGAGGTAATTTAAACGTTAGTTTGTCATAAAGAAGTTTATCACCAAAAGCTTTTTGTAAATTTTCGGCATCAATTACGGTTTTTCCAAGTCTAGGTCCTGGTGGAATATAGATTTCATTAGTCTCTGAATATTTCTCTTTATTATCTATAACCCTTTGTTCATAATTTTTGATACGGGCCTTGGATTTTGCTTGTCTTGCTTTAGGGTTAGAGCGAATCCAATCCAGTTCCTCTTTAAGGGATTTTTGTCTTTTCGATTCAGATTTTTCCTCTTGTGCCAGTCTTTTGGTTTTTTGCTCAAGCCAGTTGGTATAGTTTCCTTCAAAAGGAATACCTTGACCTCTATCTAGTTCTAAAATCCAACCAGCGACATTATCTAAAAAGTAACGATCATGGGTTACAGCAATAATAGTTCCCTTATAATCTTTTAGATGTTTTTCAAGCCATTGAACTGTTTATGCATCAAGGTGGTTGGTGGGCTAATCAAGCAGTAAAACATCTGGTACTTTTAAAAGTAGACGACAAAGGGCCACTCTTCTTTTTTCTCCACCAGAGAGAGTGCCACATTTTTGATCGGCCGGTGGACATCTTAAAGAGTCCATCGCAAGGTCTAAACGACTATCTAAATCCCATCCATTACACGCATCAATAAGGTCTTGAAGTTTTGCCTGTCTTGCGAGCAGCTTATCCATGTCATCAGTAGTTTCAAATGAAGCATTTACTTCATCAAATTCTTTTAATAGGTCCACCACTTCCTGAGCACCTTCTTGCACAACTTCTTTAACTGTCATCTCTGGATCAAGCTTTGGTTCTTGTTCGAGATATCCGATGGAGTACCCTTTAGCGAGCGTTGCTTCTCCTAAATGATCATCATCCACTCCGGCCATAATTCTCAGCAAAGTCGACTTTCCCGATCCGTTAAGTCCTAAAACTCCGATCTTTGCCCCTAGAAAATAAGATAGATTGATATCTTTTAGGACATGTTTTTGCTGATAGACCTTTCCCACTCGTGACATGGAATAGATTATTTGTTTGTCGTTTGCCATTAATTTTCCTTATTATTTTGAATTAACCTAAACTACTAAGTTGGGCCTTTCATTTCAATCAAAAATGGCCCTAAGGTTCCCCAAACTAGCATAAAATAGGCCCCAAGATAAAATAAGGCCAAGATCAAAAAACTTAAAACTTTTAAAATCTTATGGAATTTTTGGAACTCCTGGTCATAAATCTCCCATAATTCTTCAATAACCAGCTCAATTAGGGGAAGAATGGGGATTCCCTTTTGCTCCCAGGCCTTAAGAGGTCTGATCATTTTGTGATGGAGTGATTTGAAGGGTTCTTTTACCGGTTTCAGTTGTAAAACTTTGCTTTCGGCCAGCACCTCCCCAGTGGAGCTACCCATTTTCATTAACGCCCAAAGATTGTAGTAAGCGGCAAAGTAAGGCGCAAAAGGGCCAAAAATTTTCTTTTTTAAATGGGTATAAGCAGCGAAAAAACAGATAGGTCCCATTATCTGCAGTCCTAAGGCCTCTAGAGAATATTGTGAAGAAGAAGAAGAAGTAATAGTGGAGGCAAAGTATTTAAAAAACCAACTTATAATAAAAATTACTATAAATTGGGCCACTCCCTCGAAGTAGAGTTTTTTAACCTCCCTTTCAAACCTTAGATCTCTACTTAAATGGCCTCGTAAACGTGGAATAAAAGACTCTGGGGGCAGACCAAAGACTCTCGCATATTCCAGGAGCTTGGCCAGAAGCGGACTAAAAAATTTATATTCATATAGATGGTAAACCCCAGGAATTTGCCCTGAATAGAGTTCTTCCTCTATTTCAAAGATTTTAAAAAAAAGTTTCTCCCCTCGTCCTACGTCTGAAAGCTTCTTAAAATCAAAAATTGCTAGGTAACAAAAAATTAATAGAAAAAAAAATATCACAATCTTTTTTAAAGAATTTTTTTACTTATAAGAAAACATTTTTTAAAATTTTTCATATATGGAAATACCACAAGATGACAAACAGAGATCAAAATTAGTTAAAATTTGTCGGGAACTTGACCCCTTTGGGCCTATCCCGCCAGAAAGTGAAAAGGTTTTAAGAAACTTCGGCATCGAAGATTTCTCAGATCCCTTTACCATAACTAAAGAGCTGTTGAAGTTACTTGATTTAGTCGACGAAAAAAAGCACTAACTATTTAACGATTCGATCTCGCCATGCCTTAATATCTTCTTCTAGATAATTATATTTCATTTCGTCTACAGTATACTGGGAATATTCATAGTCAGTAGTGTGAGTCAAAGACTGAGTTGGGCAAACTGTGGTGCAAAGTCCACAGTAACAGCAAAGTGCTGTATCTATTGTATATTGGGTAAGGTTAAGACGAATAGGTGTTCCATCTTTGGTTTTAATTTTAGGAGCTTCCTTGTCACGTCTCGTCGAAGCTATATAGATACAATCTACAGGGCAAGCAGTAGCACATTGGTTACAGGCAATGCAATTTTCCACATCATTGTAGAGTCTGGAGCGGGAAAGTTCAGGAAGAACTTCTCTTACTTCTGGATATTCAATAGTCACTGGTTTTTCCGCTACAATATAGCGGGTAGTGATGGTGAGTCCCTTAAAGATGGTTCTAAACGCCGTCCAGATGTTACCGAAATAAGATTTAAAAGTTAGTGGCGGAGTGGCCGTATTCATTTTTGATCCTTTATCTATCTACTTCACCTAAAACAATATCAATACTTCCAATTGTAGCAACAAGATCAGCAATCATCTGTCCTGGAGCAACTGCAGGAAGTGCAGAAACATGGGTAAAACAGGACGATTTTACTTTGACTCTATAAGGAATTTTTCCTCCATCTGCTATTAGATAGTAACCAAGTTCTCCTCGTGGGCACTCAGTTCTTACATAAATTTCAGATTTTGGTGGTTTAATAATTTTTGAAACCTTTCCCATCACCGGGCCGGCCTCAATTCCCTCTAGAACTTGTCTTATAATTTTTAAAGACTCTTTCATTTCACGCATTCTAACCCAGTAACGATCCCAACAATCTCCCACAGTTCCTTGTTCACCAGTTCCTACTGGCACATCAAAATCAAATTCAGGATAGATACTATAAGGTCTGTCTTTTCTAAGGTCCCACTTAACTCCAGCACTTCGCAGGATAGGTCCTGTGAGCCCGTAGTCGTAGCACATTTCTTTGTCCATAACTCCTACTCGGGCAGTTCTCTCAACAAAGATTTTATTAAGTCCTACAAGATTATGATATTTATCGATCTCATCTTCCATGTTATCGCAGAAACTGGAAATTCTGTTTAATTGGTCATCGGTTACATCATTCCAAACTCCACCGATCCAAATATAGTTGTAAAGAAGTCTGGCCCCGGAAATTTCTTCAAAAATCCTTAGGATAAACTCTCTTTCCTGAAAGGCGTATAAAAATGGAGTGAAGGCCCCAAGGTCGATAGAATAAGTTCCAAAAAACATCAAGTGAGAGGCGACCCTTTGTAGTTCCGCTACTAGCACTCGAATATATTCTGCTCTTCTTGGAACTTCGGTACCTAAGAGTTTTTCAACTGCTAGACACCAGCCGTGTTCCATATTCATGGCACCGATGTAATCCATTCTATCTACAAAGGGAATAATTCCTCGATAATCAATATTTTCTGCGTGTTTTTCAAAACATCTGTGAAGGTATCCAATATGAGGAATCGCTTCAGTGACAATTTCTGAATCGGTTTTAATTTCGACTCTCAAAACTCCGTGAGTGGCCGGATGTTGAGGTCCCATATTGACCGTAAGAATATTGGATTTTATCTTTTCTTCATCCCCATAAGGGCTTTCTGCTTTTTCTTCATTAGTTAGATCAAAGGCCATAACTATAATCCCATGGGTTTTTTATTAGATAGAGAGTCCGCATTAGATTTCACACCAAATTGTTGATCTCCTAAATTCATTTTTCCGGGAGGATTCACTACCATGCCATTAAAGATTTCCTGAACTTTATAATCTTTTCTCAGAGGATGTCCTTCCCAATTACTTGAAGTTAAAATTCTTCTAAGGTCAGGATGACCTACAAACTCTACTCCAATCATGTCGTAAGTTTCTCTCTCTTGCCAATTAGCGGCCCTCCAAAGTCCACAGAGTGAATCAATTTTTGGCAGGTTACTATCTGTACCGCGAGGAAGTTTGGTTTTAATAATTACTTCATGGTTTTTGGTAAAACTTGCCAAGATATAAGCGAGTTCAAGATATCCCTCTTCTCCTTCAGGTAGATAATCCGTACCAGAAATTACTTGAAGAACATTAAATTCATATTTGTCGTTTTTTTTAAGAGTTTCACAAACTTTATAAATCGTTTCTGCATTAATCGAAATAGATGAGTCCCCAACTTCCGCTTTATTTAAAACGGCCTTTGCTTCAGGCACAGCTTGATTTATTATTTGAACTAAATCTTCATGCATTTTTCACCCACTTGTCTCGAAGTAGTCTTTCATTGGCCACTTTCTTTTGTAAGGTCATAATGCCTTCAATTAGCGCTTCCGGTCTTGGTGGGCAACCTGGAACGTAGACATCAACTGGAACAACTTCATCCACACCCTTTAGGACATGGTAACCGTGTTGCCAGTAAGGCCCGCCTTTATTTGCACAAGATCCCATCGAGAGGACATATTTTGGTTCGGCCATTTGTTCGTAAAGAGTTTTAAGTCTGGTGGCCATTTTTAAAGTTACAGTTCCTGCAACAATCATCAAATCAGATCGTCTAGGTGTTGCCATAAAAGCACCACAACCAAAACGTTCAAGATCATATTTAGCGGCACCAGTTGCCATCATTTCAATTGCACAGCAAGCAAGACCGAAGGTCATAGGCCATAGGGAGTTTTTTCTACCCCAGTTAAAAAAATCATCAAGCTTCATGAGCACAACGCTGTCTTGCATCAGGCACCCCAAAAGAGTAAGAATTAGTACAGTTTCTAAGTCGTTATTTTTACCTATCTGCTCTGTTTAAGTCAATGAATAGGCATATGAAGAAGTGAATAAATGTTTTGACAACGTGACTCAATTTTTTGCTTTAGTTGCCAGAATTGAGGGGACTCATTTTTTTGAATCAGGCCTAATTGTTTTCGATTATTTTGGCAGACCTTTTTAATGATGGTTTTGTATTCTTTAAACGCTGCAATAGGATAAGGAAGTCCATAAACAGAAGAGATAATTAGGGGTTTTTGGGGACTTAAATATGGAAAATCCTTAAATTTATTTTTAAATTTCTCATAAAACTTCCCTACTTTGTAATATTCAATGATTCCCTGTTTTTTTGAGTTCCCTACTTTGGAACAATTTGAAGACCAATATGATGAAGCGGGAAATAAATCTTTTAAAACGGCACACTCCACTAAGAATGCCTCAATTTCCCCACCTTTGCCTTCCACCGTTGATCTTATAAAACTCACTGGCCCAAAATTTTCACTGTAGGGATTAAAGGCCGGGCGCATAGCAAAATGAGTTAACTCGTGGGCCAGATCTAAAAGGGCATCTTTAACTGTTAAGTCTTTATTTATAAAAATCTGGCCACGGGTTTCATAAATTATTTTTAAGGGGCCTCTTCTTGAAAACTTTCTAATTAGTGTTGTATCGGTAAGGGAGCTATCACCGATTGAGATAACATCAGTTAGCGTTTTTCCATAACCATTGGCGCGACGGCGGGCCTTCTTAATAATTTTTTTCCCACTACTTGATTTATAGATTTGTCTGAGCAGAATTTTAATACTTTCTTTTTCATCGGATCCGATTCTTACCCAATTATCGCCAAAGGAATAGCTCTCTTCTTTAAAAAGAGTTCTAGCAGTGCGATCAAAGAATTTGCCTGCGAAAACATTAAAAGAAATTAACATAGCTAAGATTGCGAATTTCATATAAATCCGCTTCGGTAAGCTTGGGATTTATTAAAATACTTTAAATAACAAGGGGAATGAAATTCCTAATAAAATCGGCGAAAGCTTAATAGCTGCATCTTTCCGGAGTCATCAATCTCTAGTTTTCCCAGTAGGAAGGATTTTTTAAGCTTATCGGGATATTCTCTGACATTGGCCCGTAGGCGATATTTACCTGGTGGGAGGTGGAAGCTGGCGATCTGTATATCATTGGGTAGGGTGGACCAATATCTAATATCGGCCTTTTCTGACTTTTGAATCATTTTAGAGGCCAGGGCAAACTCCCCTACAGCAATCATCTTGGCCAATCCATCGCCTAATTTTTTTCTAAGTCCTTTATAAGTGGCATAAGCGGCCATAATAGCGCTCACATATTTAGTACCAAGTCGGAGTCCAATTCTTCTATTTCTCGCAGGGGCCCCCTCTGCCAGGGCCTGTTCAGCAATTCCTCCCATAGGAGAAATCAGCACCATTTTTTTCTCTCCCAGAGATTGACCATGAAAGTCTAAAATATTAACGGAAATTTTTTCCTGTATAGGTACATTTTTTATTATTGGCACTTCAAATTTAATCGCTAAAGATCCTCCGGCCTGGTAGTTACTACTATAAGATGGGTAATTATAAGGAGCATAACCAAGCTGTAAATCCCTGCTAGCAAAACTTTGAACATTATATTGGTCATACCTGCTAGAGGCCATCATAGTTCCCAGGGGAAAATATTCTACCTTTGCGACCTTTTCTGGAATAATACCTCTTTGTAAAATAATCGTAACATTATCTTTTACTTTTTTAGATAAACCCCGGATTTTATAATTTAAGAATTCTTTTAATTCTTTTTGAAATGATGTTTCACTAACGTAATTATTTTTCACTTCATCAATAGGCAATTGGTGAAGCTTATCGAAATTCTTAACAAATTTTTTGTATGATTTATTGTAGGCCTGATAGGCATTATAGTTTTTAAACAATATATTTTCCGCATCTTTATAAAGTTGCAGGGCAATTTGGCGGTCTTCTTTTGTTTCTACATATTCATGAATAAGGCCGCCAAACACTCTGGCGAGCAAATCATTTTTAAAAACTGACCTTCCTTTTTTTTCTCCGATATGTTCGGATAAGAAACTATCCCAGGATAATATTTCGGCCCGAGCAGCAAAGAGATGCCTCCTCTTTTCATTTTTAGCAAGATCAATTTTTTGATGAAGAAGAATATGATTTAATGCTAAAAAAAAATGGATTAAAGATCTTTCATAGGTTTCACCAAAAAAATGATCATAATTATCATTTGCAATAAGTAATTGAGCATTTTTGGATAAACTAGAGGTATAGAGCGATTTATAGATATCTCGCGCCTGTTCAAAATCAGCGATGGATAACTTATAGTTTCCTTTAGAATGCTCAAGTAGTCCTTTTTCTAAAAAGAGTAAAAGTCTTGATTCTTTTCTTTGATAATTTTTGGAATCTTTTAAGTATTCTAATCCCTTATCATACAAACCCATTTTATGAGCATTTCTTAAAACTTCCTGATCCTCTTTGGTCATAAAAGAGGAACAAGAGCTAAGTAAGAGCAAAAGAATGATTATGTTCATGAAATCTTTCTATCACCATCCACTTTTGCTTTGTTCCGAGTATTTTGAAGTCTTAGTACGAACTCTTACTACTTCAACCCCTGTTTCAATATCGGTCATACGAAGGTTTACAGAATATTGCTTAATGGTTTTACCTTTTCTCGTTGCATGATGCATATACACGCTTCCAAAGACAATTAGATCTGCTCCTGCCTGCTTACCTATTTGTTTGATTTGCCCTTCTTCAACCATGCCATCATTTTGATAAGTAATCTCATCTAAGATGGCCTGTCTTGAAGAAGAGTCAATAAGGATATATTGGCCTGAACTATGAAATACCGTTAACAGTTCATCATTTAGATCTCTAATGGGAAAATAGGCCTCACTAGTTAGATTTTGAATTTCCCCAATAAATATCTTTGGTTTTCTTTTTTGACTCTTATATTTAGCAAAGGAAATATTTTTATTAATTCCCTTTACAAGTTTTTTTACCACTCGCTCACTATCTACTTGATTCCAACGATCAGAGATTTCCATCGCCCTTTTATCAGACTCTTTAGAATCAACTCTTTCGGCCTTAAAGCTTGAACAACTTACCAATATAAATAAGGTAGCTAGTAATAAAATTTTCATATTTTAGGACTCCTGTTTTTGAAAGCCTTCTGGAGCATCTTTAAGAATCTCCTCTACTTGTTTGGCCTTACCTGTTTTACCTGCTTCTTTTATAACTCTTTTAGAAGCTTTTTCAACTGCTTCGGCCAACACATCAGAATTCATTTTCACAAATACCGCACAGGTATAAGCGGTAAAATCTTTTTTGGCGCCTAGATCTTTTTCATAATTTCTTTTTTCCCAATACGTTTTCTCTACTGCAACGCCATGAAGACTCGATTGAATTCTTTCAACCAAAACGTTTGAGACAAAATGTATAAGCTTTTTATCCTCAGGACTATTTTCATCAATAAAAGCATCCCCTTCTTGGGTAGAGGTCAATTCTTTTTCGATGTAAGAAGATATTTCTCCAGCAATATCAACTTTGACATTGGCCTTGGCCATATTACAAGCTATGTCACGATCAACTTTTGGGCCGGTTTCAAAAGAAAAGTAGCGATAACTAGAAATATTCTTACTATTTTTTTTTGCCCATAGATTCGCATTAACAATCCAACCCGGACGATAATTTGAGCTGGCATCTCTCACCTTATAGTTTCTTTCTAAATCTTCATGCTTTTTATCGGCCACATCATCTTTAGTTGAAGAACAGCTAAGAGTGATAAGCAGAGCTAAAAGTGATATCCATTTCATAACAACTCCTTTAATCCAAATTTATATCGTTAATATTTTCCAATAAATATTTTTTAAATCTATTTTTTGCTCGTCGATAACATTGATTAAAATTCCTACCTGTTTCCGTTATCGTCTCTGAGACATTACCTATTTTAATTTTCACCACATTATAAGAGTAAAGTTTTAAATCATACTGATATTTCACGAACCCTGAAACCTTGAGATACTGCTCTTTCCAATCCAGGTAAAAATCTACTGAGTAATTATGTTTTTCGCTCTTTGATGTTACTACCCGATACCCCATTTTTAAAAGAAGAGAAGTGAAAAAGTCTCTAATTTCTTTATGTCTTGCAGGACCTTTTGATGCCATATAAATGGTAACTTTTTTATCTAAGAATTTCTTCTTTAACTCTAATAACCTTTTAAGAGATACTCTAGGAGGTACTTTATTTCTCACCAAAAAATCATACTTAGCATTTAACTCTTCTCGTGGAATGAAAAATCCAATCGCCTTAAAAATTGATCCTCTTCTTCCTTCTTTATAAAGGTTTTCAATCTTCTCATCTATAGTATCGATCTTTCCTTTAATAATTCTCGCCCCATCTTCCCGGTTCAAGACGATCAAGGCATAGGTTTTATTCTTTGCATAAGATTTTTTAAGAAAAGAACCTTCTAAAACTACATCAGTTAATTCCGAAATATCTTTTTCTGAAACTTCAAAGATATCGCCTTCAATAAACTCTGAGGTTCCCGTCATTTCAGATCTAGTTTTAATAAAGGTGTCAGAGGCGACTTTTACTTTAAAAATCTTTGCTAACTCTTCTCTACCCTGTGCTGAGGCCTGATTTAAATCACGACCAACACCAACAGCACAAATCTCCGTCTTAGGACAAGATTTTTCTAAATTGCTTATCCAACTTGGAACTTTTCCCCAAGAATTCATGGAATAAAATAAAATTAAAAGCAACACTAACTTATTCATAGGCCCTAACAGGGTATCGCAATCTAAAGATTTAAGAAAGCGTGAATGGCATCGATATCTTTTTCATGTTCATCAATAAAAGTAGGCATTAAATGAGTCTTTCTTTGTGGTTTATATCCTGCTGGATATCCACCCTTTAACAATTTTTCTTTTACAAGCTCTAACGAGGAATTATGAATTGCAGGCCCTGTAGGACCTACTCGCTTTGGATCAAGGTTATGACAAACCACACAAGTAGTCATATAAACAGTTCTTCCTCTATTGATCAATTCTATCTCCTGAAGAGATTTCCCTACGAGCCTTTTATCTTTGGTACAGGAAGCACTAATTAATATTAAAAACAGAAGGGGCCAAATATAAATTTGGCCCTTATAAGATATGCTCATTCAGCAAATAACCTCAATTAGTCCATAAAGAACAACTGTTAGCCAAATACCACTATGAATAACTCCTGAAACAGATGCCATAGGCCCTAGCTTTCCTTTAAGAGCATTCAACTCGAGTAAAAGAATCACCGCCCCGGTTGCTGCCATTGCCTTCATTACCGAGCCTTCTGCTATAGAAACCGAAAGGTGAGTAGCTGCCCCCATAAAGAAAAGTAGTGGAATAGAAAAAAGCGTATTAGTTCTTGAGGCAAGTCCAGCTCTTGCACCTGCAGCTGCTGCATCTCCTAAATTTTCTCCATTAGCAGCACCAATGATAATTTTTTGCGCAGGCCAGATTACCAGCCAAACATTTAAAAACATCAAGATACCCATCAGGGCACCTGTCATAATCATAATTCCCCATGAAGAGTTATATACGCTGAAAGATTTTGCCATATGAGGCTTCATCAAAAGCAGTAAAGTACCTGTTAAAAAAGTAAACATTGCGCCCCATCTAAACCACCATAAGGCATTTGGGACTAATGTCTGAGTAACTGCTTTTTTAGTATTGGCATCAGTTGCTTTAAAGAATGAACCTTGAACGAAATTAAAGTACCAAAGCATACCAATCCAACAAACACCGGCGAGATAATGACTCCAACGAAATAAAAAATCCAAACCATTCATATTAAATAATGCAACGTCCATGAAATATCCTTTTTTATAAATTTAATTTTTAATAATTTATCAAGAAAGATGATATTTATCAATTTTTTGAAAAAATGAGGCAAAGAAATTTGCCTCCCTAAATTATTTTTTAATTTTGAAGTTAATATTCAGCTTTACGTCATCATAAATAAACTTATCACCTAAAGAATTAAAGAATTTTTTTGATTTGAAGCGAATATCCCACTTGGTTCGATCAAACGTTAGATTTGACGCAACCTTTATATGTTTTTTTTCATGCTTGATGTCAGCGTTAAAAGTAACCGGATGAGTAATCCCTTTAATAGTCAAATTACCATGTACTTCATACCCTCCACCTTTTGCTGGCAGAGCAGTCTTAATATCAATAGTGGCATAGGGGTGCTTTTGAGTTGAGAAAAAATCCTCCGACTTTAAGTGACGAATTAATTTTGTATTGTATTCAGAATCTTTAATATCAGTGCAGTTGATCGAGTTCATATCAACGACTATTTTCCCCTGAACCAAAGCTTCCTTATCAAAAACTAAATTTCCACTTTTAACTTTAAGGGTTCCTACATGTTCTCCCGTAAATTTTCTTCCTTTCCAGTTAACCACCGCAGATTTTTGATCGAGGTTAAAACTATGCAATAGTGTTGCAGATATACCTGCATTGGCAGAGAAGGCCATCATAAGTGTTGTAAAAATAAATATTAACTTCATAACCATCCTTTAATGTTAATTTGATTACAAAGACTACAATGAATAAATTAATTTAATCAAGGGCCTTTTTTCCAGATTAAGTTCCAAGTAGAGGAACCATCCCTTTCCAGACAGATAGCATCAGAAGTATTAAATTCTAAATATTTACCAGGACCTAGTAGATAGGCCGATAACTCACTCATATAGGGTAAATGTCCAACTAACATGATGTCTTTTTCATATGAGTTGAGCAGTACACCCCAAATACTGGGGTCAGAATTTGGCCCTAGATCATCTGATTGAAGGATTTGATGCCCTGTAAAAAGGTGTTCCACAAGTATTTGACAGGTTTCGAGCGCCCGAGGTTTCCCGCTTTGATAAATTTCATCCACCGATAAATTGAGTTTTAAAAGTTTCCTGGCCAGGGAGTGAACTTGGATCTTGCCTTCTGCGCCAAGATGTTTTTCTCCATCAGGAGCAAGTTCTGCTTTACCATGTCTTACCAAGATAACTTTCAAAATGTTGCTCCCTCATCGTAATTTTTTAAAGATGTCGCTCTAAATAATTCATGAGCCATTGAATTTTATTTTTGTTGTTGTCTACCAACCCTTTTTTTGCGGCCTTGACAAAAATTCCCTTTGGAGCAATCCTCGGTTTTTCAATTCTATCAAATTCCCTGAATACAAAATGAATTTTACCATCGACTATTGAAAAATTTCTTCTTCTGACAATTTCTTTAGTATAACGACTATACCCGGTGGCCTTAATATTAAGAGACTTACTTTTGGTCCAAATATTTGCATCGTCATCAATACCCACAAAGTTATGAAATTTAATATTCATATCCCCACGGCCCTTAATTGATTGCTTTAAATTTGAAATCACATAGGTTCCTAACTCACTCTCACCTACTTCATGTACCTTAAGTACGTCAGAACCATCCTGAAACCTATCAACCATGAGCAACTCTATTTTATCAATATCTGCAGCATCTAAAGATGTTTGACAATTATATTGGAGCTCAACAAAATACATATTTCCGCGAAACTCCGCCTGATTCCAAGTTTCATTGCTACAAGTATAGCTGATTTTAGCAAACGAATTAAAACTAAACAAAATTCCAATCATTAATAAAATTTTCATATAAATTCTCCTATTCTAGAAGCGATAAACACCTCCCATTATATATTGTGTCCTTTTTATAAATCCAACTTCGGCCAAAAATACCCAATGAGGAGTTATCTCCCAACTCCCACCTATTAACATGTTCCATGTGCCAATAGGACTAACCTTGGCGGTATAACCTAAACTCTGTACTCCTAGAATATCGGGTAAGTCTGGAGAAATTTTAGCGGTAGCAATAGAACCTGTAACTTCCATATCAAAATTCAAGTACATAGTTCCAAGCCAAATAGTTCCACGCCCTATTAGGTCTTTATCCTCAATTATAATGCCAATCTTAGGACTAAAAACGAAAGTTGTTATGGGAGCATCTGATACATCAACACTGGTCCAAGCAAAATTAGAATCGATGAGTACAAACATTGATTCATATCCTCCCGCTACATCTATGCCAAAACCATAAGTAAAGCCGTTATATTCAATATCGGCATCTACCTGCATGGGGTCCCCAGTCACAGTTAAATCACCAGGTATCCCAACTTCAGTTGTAATATTCCCCCCTAAATGGCCAAAGATTCCGTAAAAGTTTAAAAAGGGAAGTACCCAAACATCCGCCCTCATAACACCGATATTATCGGCCCTCACAGGGCCATCAAAACTCACGCCCTCTATTAGCATATCCTCATCACCTAGAGTCACCATTACATCATCAAAATTTATTCCCTGCTTCATATAGATATAATTAAGAGACACTCCCATAGGTAGAGGAAGATTATATCCCCTTTCTCTAGTTTCCTTGCCCCAAAAAGGCAGGGTATCTTGAGCTGGCAGGTATTCTTCTTTAGGAGGGTCTATAGGATCTCCTAGAGGTTTTATATCCATTACAGGGTTATTTCCCTGGGCGATTAGGATTTGATCTTTGAGTTCCATACCAAAATTTAATTTTTCTAAGGGAAAAAGAACTTCTGCCCGAATACCCGAGAGGAATAGTGTGCAAAAGAGAAATAGAGTTTTAAGTACAAAAGTCATTTGTACTAACAATTATAACTTATTCAAGGATGCACTTTTATAGTGGGAAAAATGGTGCGGGACAAGGCATTTCAAATAAATATGTTGCAGGTTGATGGGACTAAATAACTTTTTGGCATCATGATTATGTGATAGATTGCTAGAAACGATTAGAGGTACAATGGATGGAAAATTCTCTATATTCAGTTGTAGTAGGGACTGGAAGCTATCTCCCTACTCAAGTAGTTCGTAATGAAAATTTTATCGAACATAGTTTTTATGATTCTGCTGGAGAAAAACTTACTAGTTCAAATGAAAAATCAGTCGAAAACCTTGAAAAGATAACGGACATTCGCGAACGAAGATATGTTACAGATGAACTTGTTGCCTCTGACATAGGCTTTTTTGCCGCAAGAGATGCCTTAGAATCTTCAGGGATTGACAAAGAAAGTCTTGATTACATTATCGTCGCCCATAATTTTGGTGATGTAAGCGCTACCAATAAAAGATCAGATTTTGTTCCAGGACTAGCATCAAGGATAAAACAGAGGCTAGAAATCAAGAATCCTTATTCCATTGCCTACGATATTTCTTTTGGGTGTCCCGGTTGGCTCCAAGGAGTCATTCAGGCCAATTACTATCTTAAGTCAGGAGATGCCAAGAAAATTTTAGTCATTGGTACCGAAACCCTTTCAAGAGTTTCAGACCCCCATGATCGAGATAGTATGATTTATGCCGATGGAGCAGGTGCTATTATTCTCGAAGCACAACCAACTCCTAAACCTGCAGGGATATTATGTCACTCCACCAGGTCTGATACTTACAGTCATGGCAATTTACTACGAATGGAGAATTCTTATAACAAAGATTTTGATGGCAATGAAATATTCTTAAAAATGGATGGCCGTAAATTATACTCATACGCTCTTAAAACAACACCACAAGCGATCAAAGACTGTATCGAAAAAGCAGGGTTATCCCTTCAAGATATTAAAAAAGTTCTTATCCACCAGGCCAATGGCAAAATGGATGAAGCGATATTAACCCGTCTATATGATCTATATAATATAGAAGATATTCCTAAAAATATCATGCCCATGACTATTTCCTGGCTTGGCAACAGCTCAGTAGCAACTCTACCGACCTTGTTTGATCTATTGATGAAAGGAAAACTTGAAAATCATGAACTTAAAAAAGGTGATAATGTTGTCTTTGCTTCAATTGGAGCAGGGATGAATATTAATGCTTTCATATATAAAATGCCATAGCTTCAAATATTAAAAAGGATCAAAAATGACATCAATTACATTAAAAGGAAATACCATAAACACCAGTGGAACGATTCTAACTGTTGGCGATTCTGCACCTGATTTTGCACTAGTGGCAAACGATTTATCAGAAGTTACATTAGATAATTATTCGGGTAAGAGAAAAATATTAAATATTTTTCCAAGTCTTGATACTCCAACTTGTGCAACAAGTGTACGAACATTTAATAAAGATGCTGCTGAAATGGACAATACTGCCGTATTAAATATTTCAATGGACCTACCCTTTGCCCAAAAGAGATTCTGTGGTGCTGAAGGAATTGATAATGTCGAAACTCTTTCAGGATATAGATCTAGTTTTCAAGATGATTACAATCTAAAAATAACCGATGGCCCCTTAAAGTCACTTTGTTCAAGAGTTGTTATTGTTTTAGATGAAAATAATAAAGTACTTCATAGCGAGCAAGTTAGTGAGATTGTAGAGGAACCAAATTATTCAGCTGCACTTTCTGCATTGAAATAAAAAATGGCGCGGGATGAGGGATTCGAACCCCCGACCAATTGGTTCGAAGCCAACTACTCTATCCAGCTGAGCTAATCCCGCGTGTTGATTTTATAGTAATAACTAGACGCAAAATCAAGCTTTTTTCCCATTGGCCTTACGCTCTAATATCAATATACCAATAAGAGATATAACCATTAAGGCAAAGACATAAACGACCTGAGAATCAATATCAGGCCAGATATTCATATCTTGAATGACTCGCACCTTTCCCCGAATAACTTTAGACTCTAAAACTTGTTTAAAAGGCCAAATTTTGGGAAGAGATCCGATTAAAAGACCTGTTAAAAAGGCACGTGTGGGATAATGAAATCTTTTAAGAAAATAGTGTAAAATTTTTGAAAAAGAAATTAGGCCGGTAACCGTTCCCAAGGTAAACACCAGCAGTATGATAAAATTACCTTCGTTAAAAGGGTTTTTAACTGCATTAGTGATGAATTCGTATTTACCCAAAATAAGTAAGAGAAAGGAACCACTAAGGCCTGGCAAAATCATGGCGGTTATACTTATGATCCCACATAAAAAAACGAACCAAAGATTACTAGGTGTCGTAACTGGAATTAAATTTACAACTCCATAACCAAATAGAGTTCCAAGTAGCATCCAAAAAAAAGTAGAAAATGAGGGATGTTCCTTAACTTCATTTGCCAGAATAAAAATTGAACCGCATATCAAACCAAAGAACACTCCCCAAGTCGGTTCCGGGTGATGCATGATTAGATGATGCATGAGCCGGGCAAAAGCGAAGACGGAGAATAAGATGCCGCCAAAAAGAGGCACTAAAAATCTAAAATTAATTTTTCCTAAGGCGGTTTTAAAATCTAAAGATAATATACTTTTGAGTACTTCGTGATCGATGGTATGGATTGCGTTAATAAGATCTTCATAGATACCGGTAATATAGGCAATAGTACCGCCAGAAACTCCAGGGACAAGATCGGCGACCCCCATCATCATTCCCTTAAAAGTTAAAGTTGCATATTCTTTTTTGGTACTAGGGCCTGGATTTTGATTCCAAATTTCTTTAATTTTCAACATCAGGGTCATCCACTTTGTGTTTACACTCCGGACAGAATAAATGTTTTCCATCTCGTTTTGTTTCTTTCTTACACATTATTGGATAACCACAGGATGGGCAATCATGCTTTATTGGTTCGTTCCAGAGAGCGTTTTCACAATCTGGATAGCGTGCACAACCATAAAATATTTTTCCATAGCGACTTTTCTTCTCTGCAAACTTACCCTTTTTACATTTTGGACAAGTTATATCAATTGTATAGGACGTAGTTGTCTCGCAAGTAGGATATTCCTCACATCGCAGGAAGCGGCCATACCTTCCATTTTTTACCACCATCCTTTTGCCACACGTTGGACAAGGGTCAAAATGGTAATCTTTAGGCAAAATATGGATTTTTTCATCCTCATCCCTGCTAAAGTCATGAGAGGAATTACATTCTGGATAGTTACTACAGGCCAGAAACTCTCCATTTCGTCCCCATCTAATATGATAAATTCCATCAGCACACTTTTGGCATTTAACATCCGTGGGGATAATAGATTTTTTGAGGTTTTTCATCTCCTCTTTAGCTTTTTCAAGAGTAGGCTCAAAACCTTTCCAGAATTTTTTAACTACCGTTTTCCATTTAGACTCACCCTCTTCGATTAAATCAAGCTGGTCTTCCATTTTAGCGGTAAATTTAACATCCATTATCTCTTCAAAACTTTTTATTAACAGATTACAAACCCTGGTTCCCATAATGGAGGGAATAAATCTATTTTCCCTTTTTTCCACATATCTTCTATCCTGCAGGTTTGAAATAATCGAGGCATAAGTTGATGGGCGGCCGATTCCATTTTCTTCAAGTTCTTTAACTAGTGAGGCCTCATTAAATCTAGGAGGAGGATTAGTCCAATGCTCAAGCAACTGAGCATCCTTTACAGGTTTTAATTTTTCACCCTCATCTAATTCGGGAAGTATCACTTGTCCGGAAGGAACAACATCCTCCCCATCTTCACTCTTCTTACCCGCTTTCTCTGCGGCCGCTTCTAAATAAACTGCCCTAAAGCCAGGAAACTTAATAATGGAACCATTTGATTTAAAAAAGTGCCCGTTATTTTCCAATACTACGGAAGTTTGATCAATAACTGCCGGGGCCATTTGTGAGGAAATGAATTTATTCCAAATTAAAGTATATAATTTAAAATGCTCAGGTTCGAGATCACCTTTCACTTTATCAGGGGCAAATGCTAAACTGGTAGGTCTTATGGCCTCGTGAGCATCTTGAACCTTTCCTTTTCCTTTTTTCTTATAAACAATTTCTTCACTAGATAGATGATCTTTCCCATAACTATCTTTAATAAAATCTCTAAGTTCAGCTAAAGTTTCGGGCTCAGTTCGCACAGAGTCAGTTCTCATATAAGTAATAAGACCTTGAAGACCAATATCAGTCAGCTCTATACCTTCATATAATTTTTGCGCCACCATCATGGTTCGCTTAGCGGTAAAACCAAGCTTTGAGGAGGCCTCTTGTTGTAGTTTTGAAGTGGTAAAAGGAGGAGTTGGTTTTTGTTTTCTCTCTCGTTTTTTGATTTCAACAATCTTGTAGTCATTTCCTTTGACATCGCTAACTATTTTTTTAGTTTCTTTTTCGTCTTTAAGATCTTTTTTCTTTTTCGGATCATCACCATAATATTTAAAAGCAAAAGTTTTAGAGGCCTTTGAAAATTCACCATTAATAGAGAACCATTGCTCAGGGTTAAACTCTTTAATTTTCTCTTCTCTTTCGACAATAAGTCTCAGGGCCGGTGACTGAACCCTTCCGGCAGAAATCCCTCTTTGAACCTTATCCCAAAGAATAGGAGAAATTTTATATCCCACAAGACGGTCTAGAATTCTTCTCGTTTTTTGAGAGTCATACATATTTTGATTTAAAGTGGTGGGATTTTCCATCGCCATTTGAACAGCATTTTTGGTAACAGCATTAAAAATTACTCGATAAACTTCTTTTTTTCGGGGCAACTCATCCTTTATATGAAAAGCAATCGCCTCTCCCTCACGATCTAAATCCGGGGCGAGATAAATTTTATTAGCATCCTTAGCGAGTTCAACAATTCGATCAATCTTGGCCTGTTTTCCAGCAATTGGAACCAGTTCCATATCAAAACTTTTTTCTAGATCGACGCCCAGCTTTGATTTGGGTAAGTCTTTAATATGACCATTTGAAGCTACTACTTGAAAGCCTCTACCTAAATATTTCTTTATTGTTTTGGCCTTAGAAGGGGACTCAACTACTACTAGGTCATAAGCGGCCTTCTTCCTTGTGACCTTCTTTTTGGCCGTCTTCTTTTTGGCCGTCTTCTTTTTGGCGGTCTTCTTTTTAGCAATTTTTTTCTTACTTAATGACTTTTTCGCCATTACTTTCCCTTTATGATAGTAGTGTGAAGCTTATTTTGCTACGGGCCAAAGGCTTTGCAAAGCAAAATGTCCGGCCTATTTTGAACCAGTATTTAACAGTCTATCTATTTCCTCAAGATCAAACTCTGTCAACCCATAAGGGTTATCTTTTGCATCTAATTCTTGATCTACGTATTCTACTCCAATCTCTTTTTCGATAGCATCTACGTTTTCAAGGGTTATTTTTTGCTCTCCAGTTTCCTTTTCAAACTGTCCTAAATCTATATCTTCTAGATATTTATCTTCATCTCGCTGCTTTTCAAATAGATCTGACTCAGCGTCCAAAATTTCTTGCTCAAGCCTTTCGAGATCTTTAAGATCTTTTTCATGTTCTTTAATTATAGATTTCTCTCGCTCTTGTCCTTCAAGCTCTTCTAGCTCATCATCAGTAAGCTTAATACTGTCTGCTTCATCGAGTAAATCTTCACTTACATCATTTAGATTTAATTCAATATCGAGGTTATCCAGTTCCTCTGCCTTCACCCTATCAACCTTATACAGAGATATGGCCTTTTTATCTTTACTTATCTTTGCCACAGCATCGAGAGTTTTACTAAAAGATAAGAGTCCCAGAGAAATCTCTAAAGAGCTTAAGGTAATCAAAGCAGTGGAAAAGTTTTCAGTTAAGGTAATTACTGTTAACTCTCCAATTTTATAAGTTGGATCAGGAGAAATTTTTCTGCCGGTTCCAGCATCCTTAAAAGAAAAGATTTCAAAGACAGTTCCCATTTCCACACCATCTGCTCGTCCTCTATCGAGGTAGACAACGTTTCCAAATGAAAGTCCTCCCACTGTCTCGTCATAGGCATCGATTATGGCCGCTTCAATTTTTCTATTGGTAAAGGTTTGAGTAACTTTCTCTATTTTAGGAGTGTATACAGTTACTCTATCATCTCTTCTTACTAGATCTGTAACCTCTAACACGAGGCATTCCCAAACATCACTGATTCTTTTTAACACTTCTACTTGGCCCAATATGGTATATCTAAATCCTTCCCTATCTGAAACAGGATGGGATCTTTTTCCATCCCGAGAATAAATTGAAAATTTCTCACCTGGCTTTGGTTTCACCGTTTCATCAAATTCTAAATATATCTTATCCCACCTATGTATAAAGGTTCGATCTCCTTGGATCGCCTTAATCTTTCCCAAGTCCTCTACAATATTAGTGGTAATAAAAGAATTTAGAAAAAACCCCTCTTTATAATCAAAAACTATCTTTGAAGTTTTATCAAAGCCAGATCTATCGTATTGCTCACCCGGCTCGGCAATAACAATTTCCGCTATCGGTGGTTCATACTTCTCAAAATCTTTTCTAAGCGCCAACTTTCCCATTCGATCTAAATCTTCATAGGTCTCATCAGAGGCAAATTGAAAGTAAACTCCCTGTTCTACCAAGTTTTTTCGTTCATTTACCCATTTTGGAGATATGTCATCTCCAAAATCTTCAAAATCGATTCCTTTACCATATTTGGTGGACCCAGTTTTAGTACCCATGAATTTACCAATTTTTATTTCTGGTAAGCTATCTTCATCGCCTGTATCAAAGATTAAAACCATTCCGGGCGTAATTTCATGTGGATTTTTAATATGGGGATTCATCGACCATATTTTTGAATAATAAAAACCTGTTCCAAAAAGTTTTTTAGAAATCTGCCATAGCCATTCCCCATCCTGTACTACATATTTTTCGTTCCTGGCCTCTTTGGCGATTTCATCCCATTCCCTAGCAGTAATTTTAGTTTGTACATATTTTGAAAGTTCAAGCAGTTGTTTTTCTTCTAGACCGACATCAAAAAAGGCCGGCTCTTTTAACTTTGCTAGTTTTTTTTTCTTTTGTGATTCTTCTTTTTGGACCTCTCCAATATCTTTTTTTAAAGCATCAAGATCGTCTAAGCTTTCTTCCGTTTTATCCACTCCGATATCTTCATTTAATAATACCTCAATATCATTTGGTTCCACTAAATCTATTTCAACGATATCTTGTGCGAATATAATATTACTAAATAATAGAATGATACAAAAAATGATTCTCATTTTAATCCCTCCCCTTCCTGGGGAAACTCAAGCTTTAAGATTCGAAAAAATCATAAAGTATTGAGTGGTAACGCTTCTGTTTCTCGGACAATTTCAATTTTTTACTACAAACCTCTAGGCGATCAAGGGTCTTCATTACGAGCCCAGAAAAACTATAATTTTTAATAATATCTTCGAAGATTTGTAAGGCCAGATCATATTCTTGCTGGCCGAACATGATCTCTCCTAATAAAAATTTTGCGCGAACTTGAACTTGCCGGTTTCCGGAAACTTCAAGCTTTTTTAAAAGCATAGTGGCCTCTTCAAAATTCCCCACGGCAACATATTTTTCTGCAAAATTTAATTTTTCAAGATCTGTTTCTACTTCAACTTTAGAGGCCATTGTTCTTGAAGGACTGGTGGCCACGACATCAACTGTTTCAATGCTTATTTCATCAATGGCCACAGAAGGATCTTGTTTATTTTTTAATTGGTTATATTTGGTGAGCAATTCATCATATTCTTTTTGTGAAACGGTTCTCTCTTTTGTAGAGGAACAGCCTATTACCATAATAAGCAGAGCTGGTACGAGTACTTTACGCACACCGCTAAACACTGATTTTACTTCCACCTTTGCGCTCCATGTCCTATAAGGCATATACACTTAATATTTTAAAGGATGAGATATTTAAGTCAATGTAGGATAACTAAGATGCAGCTATTCCATTTCATCATCAGGGTGCCAAAAGAGCATAGTTCATTCATCTATTTTCAGATGGAGGCCTGTGAAGGTTTAGGCTTTTACTCAACTTTAGAGTTTATCCCTGGACAGTCCTTTCGAGATATCGATATTAAGGGCCCAATTGAGTTTAAGGAGGAGACCTTAGATCTGCTTAACGGACTTAAAAAGTCTACTAAGCTTGAATTTTTAAAAGATGAGGTGATCATTGACAGCTGAATTCCCTAATACCAAGACCGTCTACGGCCCGGTGCCTTCCTGGAGATTTGGGGAATCTCTAGGGATTGATCCCATATTTCATAGATCTACCTGCTCGTTTAACTGTATTTATTGTCAGTTAGGCAATATTGAAAAGGTCACCACCGAAATTAAAGAATATGTTTCTACTAGTAGAGTGGTAGCAGACTTCAAGGAAATTTTGGGCCAAAAAAAGAAAATAGATGTCATTACTTATTCGGGCAGTGGAGAACCAACACTGGCCTCAAATTTAGGTGAGATAGTTATCTCTTTAAAAGAGCTTGCGCCAGAGATTCCCCAGTTCATTCTTACCAATGCTACCGAGCTTAAAAATCCCCTAGTTCAAAAAAATCTGCAACATATGGACAAGGTGATCTTAAAACTTGATGCCGGAGATGAAAAAACCTTTAACTTGGTTAATCGTCCTGCTGAGGGAGTTACCCTTAAAAGAGTAGTGGAAGGAATAAGGAGTTTTAGAGAAAATTTCAAAGGTTCAGTTGAAGTGCAGACCATGTTTATGCCAATTATCAACTCCCATGAAATAAGCTCATTTGCTCAAATTTTAAAAGAAATAAACCCCGATTTTGTTCAATTAAATACTCCAAAAAGAGCATATCCTCTTTCTTGGCACCGAGAAAACCGTGGAAATCATTTGGCAGTCCATAATCACAAAGTAAGAAATCTTCGAGTAATTTCAAAAAAAGAGGCCATTAAAATTCAAATAAAATTAGAAGAGTTGAGTGGACTTAATTTTTATTCTGTCTACAGGAGCTGATCAATTTTTAATCTCACTGGAAAATGATCTGAGTAACCTTTTAAATTTTTATTAAACTTCCAAGGAATCTCGATCAACTTATCATTGAAATAAAATCTGGTAGAAATAAAATCAGGTTTAAACACTTCGTATTCATAGTTTCTTAATCTCTTAAATAAACTTTTACTGATAACTATTCTGTCAAACACTCCCCACCGTCTAAAAGGGATATAGAAGTAAGTTCCCTCACCGGTATTTAAATCAACAATTTCTTCATATTTAAAAAGGGGGTTTAATTCAAACCGATCATCTAAATTAAAATCCCCCAGAATAATAAAATAAGATATTCTTTTAATTCTTTCTAGCAGAATCTCGGCCGCTTCGATTCTTTTAATATGAGGATTTCGCTGAGAGGGCCAGTGAACAATAAAAAAAGTTATTTTAATTCCATCAACTTTCATCTCTACTTCTAAGATGCTCCGAGAATTTTCAATAGGAATTTCTCTTACTTTTATTTTCTTCCCTTTTTTATATAAGAGCGCCACCCCCATGCCTCTTTTATCCTTAATTTTGGACATGACTATTTGATAGTTTTTAATAGATGATAATATTTTTTCATTTTCTATTTCTTGAAGCCCTAGGAACTCTGGGTATTTCATTTTCTTGATTACTTTTTTAATATTGTGAATTTTTCTTAATCCAACTTCATTATCAAAAAGATTTTGAACATTATAGGTGGCAACCGTGAAAGATGAGGCAAATAAGTTAAATGGTAGTAAAAATAAAAAAAAGGCCATTTAGCTAAGATGCTTATGACCTGTAAAAAAGGAAATGTTCTTTTTAGTTTTTTTTAAAAATGAAAAATTATTTCAAATTTTCTTTAATATAATCTAGTACATCTTGGTCATGAGTTTTGGTCTTGACCTTTTCCATAATATGTTTAAGTTTTCCGTCTTTGCCGATTATAAAAGTTATTCTTTTAACACCCATATATTCTCGGCCCATAAATTTCTTTTTTCCCCATACACCATACTTTTTGGCCAAGGACTTATCTTCATCGGAAAGAAGGTTAAAATTAAGCTCTTTTTTATCTTCAAAGTTTTTTAATTTTTTAACCGGATCAGGACTTACCCCAAGTACTACAGTTTTCACTTTTGAAAAATCTTTCTTGGCATCTCTAATTCCACAGGCCTGAACAATACAGCCTGGCGTTAATGCCTTGGGATAAAAATATAAAACTACATTTTTTTTACCCTTAAAATCCTTTAAGGATACTTTCTCTCCATCTTGGTTTTCTAAAGTAAAAGCAGGGGCCAGATTTCCAATTTTTGGCAGTGGCATAATATCTCCTTATTTACCATTCATTTCTAAGTTGCCTGAGTGTTAAGAATACTTCTTTATCACTAGTCGGCGTAATTGGTAAATGCTCGCGAATTGATTTTTTATCTAGTCTTAAAAAAGTATTGATCTCTTTTTCCACTCCCAAGTCCGTAGCAAAATAATCTTCATCCATATTGAGCTTATCTACTTTTAAAAGAAGTTCAGTTGCAGATTGGTTATCTGGTTCACGGGCCAAGGTAAATTTCAAGTTGTTTTCTAGATATTCATGTCCCGGATAGAGAATCACATCATCAGGAAGCATTTGAAACTGAGCTGATATGGTTTCATATAGAACTCCAGGATCGCCGCCATTATGGCAATTCCCTACTCCCGCGCTAAAAAGAGTATCTCCGGTTATAACTGCGTGAGGTCTCTCTTTTTCTTTTATTAGTAAACACAGATGGGCAAAGGTATGTCCTGGAGTATCCATAACCTCCATACTCCAATCAAGGCCTAGAGAAATTTTTTCATCTTTAGAGAGGTATCTAGTTACTCCCGCTATTTTTCCCTTAGCATTTTCGTGGGCCCAGATCTCACAGTTCTCTTTTTCTACTAGTTCTGAATTACCCTGGGTGTGGTCATCATGTTCATGGGTATTAATCACTGCTTTGAGCTTTCCATGGGGAACTCTTTTTAAAATTTCCCCGGCATCCCAAGGGTCTACGCAGTAATAATCTCCATCACTTGTTTCCAAGATATAGGTGAAATTACGCAGGAAGTTATGGGTGTAAATTTGATGAATTTTCATATCGCATCCAATTTGTTAATTTATTGAAATAATATACCTCCATATAGGAAAGAAAGCATGGAATTTAAAACTGTTACTATTGTATTTTTAATCTTTTTAATGGCCAAGGAAATCATTGAATTTTTCCTAGACTTGAAAAATAGGTCTTATGTCATGGCCCATAGAGATGCAGTGCCTGATAAATTTAAGGATCAAGTAAGTTTAGAAGAACACCAAAAAGCGGCCGATTACACCGTCGCCAAAATTAAAATTGGGCAGGTTTTTAATTTTATTAATTTTTTTGTTCTTCTTGCTTGGACTCTAGGAGGGGGATTTGAGCTTCTTGATAGATGGGTTCGCGGACTAGAAATGTCTTCTCTTTATACAGGATTGATATTTATTTTTGCTTACGGAGGGATATCTCTTCTTATCGGATTACCACAATCTCTCTATAGTACTTTTGTATTAGAAGAAAAATTTGGTTTCAATAAAACTACACCGGCCATTTTTATTAAAGATATGATTAAGGGACTTTTACTTGGTGTTATAATTGGTGCACCTCTTATGGCGCTGATCTTATGGATTATGCCTAATCCAGGAGATGTAATGTCTAAGGCCAGCTATTGGTGGCTATGGGCATGGAGTGTTTTAACTGCTTTTCAGCTCATTATGTTGTGGGCCTACCCCGTTTTGATCGCACCTCTATTTAATAAATTTTCTCCTATGGAAGAAGGAGATGTTAAAAATAAAGTTTTAGCACTTCTTGATAGAACCGGATTTACCAGTAACGGGCTTTTTGTCATGGACGCCTCTATGAGAAGTTCTCATGGTAATGCTTACTTTACGGGGTTTGGAAAAAATAAACGCATTGTCTTTTTTGATACGCTTATTAAAACTCTCGATGCAGGAGAAGTAGAAAGTGTTCTGGCCCATGAGTTAGGTCATTATAAAAGAAAACATGTTTTAAAAGGACTCATAAAAGCTATGCTTTTAAGTTTAGTAGGATTTTTTATCTTAGGAAAAGTATTTACCTGGTTACCGTTTTATCAAGGACACGGAGTAACCTTACCTTCAGATTATATGGCGCTCCTGCTTTTTAGTATGGTCTCAGGTATTTACACCTTTTTCTTAACTCCTCTTAATGCTTTTGTTTCAAGAAAATATGAATTTGAAGCAGATCAGTTCGCCTCAGAAAATGCCAGTGCCTCAAAGCTCATTACCGCCTTGGTTAAGCTTTATAAGGATAATGCCAGTACCTTAACTCCAGACCCAACTTATAGTGCTTATTACTATTCACATCCTCCTGCTTTGGAGCGAGTGAAATTTTTGGAGAAATTGTCCTCTAATGGCTGAGGCGTATCGCGTCATTCCTTGACTTTGAAGACCCTCTAAACAATTATCCTGTCCATGAACGAAATGTGCCCTTGGGCAGGATTAGAGTCCGCAAAATTAAGCTTCTGTGAAGAGGCCATACAATGTGCCTTAGTACAAAGACCTTCAGAAGCTTGGTCTAGTTTTGCTTTTGTTTTTGCTGCCTACTATATCTACTTACAACTGAAAAAAAGAAAACATTATAACCTTTGGCCTTTCATTCCTTTGGTTGCCCTTATCGGACTTACTTCATTTGCTCTTCATGCCACTAGCTCTTTTATGGGTGAGCTTATGGATGTATCATCCATGTTCATGTTGGTTAACTATTGTATTGTGGTAGGACTTGAGCAGCGACATAAGTTTAAAAGATCCACTCTCATTACCATTTTCATTGTCATGGTAGCTGCCTGCATGGGGCCTTTATTTTTAATTAGTAAGAAGATGGGATCAGTTATTTTCTTACTACAAATTATCCTCGGGGTAGTTTTTATAATTGAATACCATTTTTCTAAAGCCGATAGACCTAAAGGAATAAGCTACAAACCATTAGTTCTTTGCCTTAGCACCTTGTTATTTGCCTGGGGTATTTGGTGGCTTGATATGCTAAAAATTGTCTGTGATCCAACCAATCATATCTTCACTGGACACGCACTCTGGCACATTTTAGGGGCCATAGCGACTATTCCTCTTTGGCGATTTTTGGATCAATTTGAAATGCTAAAAGAGCAAAAAGATAATATTAATTTGATTCACTAGTGATTTTTTAAAACAAATTGGATGAAATTATTTATTATTTTTTCTCCGCCTGCAATGGTTTCACTTATTTCTCTCTCTGATAAAAGCCCCGCTAACTCCCTTGTGACAAACTCCATATGAGCTTCAGGATGCCCCTGTAAACCAAGATAGGGAAGCTCTCTGTGAGTAAGAACATCATAAAGACACTCATCCGATGTTCCTAAATGAATAATTTCATCACTTATTAAAGTCACTTCTTGAGAGTGCGCCTTGAAAACTTTATAAGACTCCCCTGCTTTAAAACCAAAAGAATCTTTTAAAATCTTAATTTCTCGGTGGCCCAAAAAAGTATTTTTCAACTCAGAAGACCTTTTAACTTTACTTGTTTCGACTTTTCCACCAAAAGCATCGGCCATTAATTGATGTCCAAAACAGATTCCCATGACAGGTATCCTATTTTGACACTGACTTTTCATAAAATCGGCCAGAGCAACCTGCCAAGGAAGACGATCATTCACAGATGAGTCACTACCAAAAATAATATAGGCCCTAGCAGCGTCACTTTCTCTTAAAGAAGTCATACCCTCCATAGAGGGAACATGATAATCAAAGGGATGATTGTAATTATTTTTAATCCACTCATAGGAATCGAGGGATTTTTCTTTAACCGCACAATCAATAATACAAATAGGTTTTTTACTCATGACTAAATTATATACCACTCAGTTTCAATCACCACTTGGATTTATAGAAATTACTTCTACTAAGTCCCATATCAAAGGCCTTAGATTTAATAAAGGGCCGATAAAAAACATCTCGAATAAAATTCCCCAAGTCTTAAATAAATGTCTTACTCAATTAGAAGAGTATTTCACCGGCAACAGAAAAATTTTCAAAATCCCAATAAATATGCAAGGAACCCCTTTTCAACAGAGCGTTTGGGAGGAACTTAAAAATATCCCTCATGGAAAAACTCTATCTTACGGTGAACTGGCAAAAAAGATTGGAAAACCCAAGGCCTGCCGAGCAGTAGGAATGGCCAACAACCGTAATCAAATCCCTATTATTGTTCCATGTCATAGAGTTATTGGGGCCGATGGTAAATTAGTTGGCTATGCCCCAGGATTGTCCTATAAAGAATGGCTTCTGGCACATGAAGGGGTTGGAAGACCTTGACCTTTGAAAATCTACTACCACAATAGAGATAAGATTTTTCAGGAGAAAATTAAAAATGTTTAAACGTTTATTTTTATTTTTAACAGTCAATATACTCGTTATGATCGCCGGATCCTTTCTGATCAGTGTGGTCTTAAACCTGCTAGGTCTAGGACCTGCCTTAACTGCTCAAGGGATTAACTACACCTCTTTGATGGTTATCTGTTTTGTCTGGGGTATGGCCGGTTCATTCATATCTCTTCGCCTATCGAGATGGATTGCAAAAAGGGCCTATGGAGTTGAAATTCAATCACCTACAGGACGCCATGGACAAATGGTCATGAAGGTTCACCAGTTGGCGAAAGCGGCGGGTATTACCACCATGCCAGAAGTGGGCATCTATGAGGCAAATGAGATAAATGCTTTTGCTACCGGGCATGCAAAAAATAGTTCATTAGTTGCCGTATCATCAGGCCTTCTCCAACAAATGGGTTCCGATGAAACTGAAGCTATTTTGGCCCATGAGATTAGTCATATCGCCAACGGAGATATGGTCACCATGGCGCTTGTACAAGGGGTGGTAAATGCCTTTGTCATGTTTTTCGCGCAACTAGCAACCATTGCTCTTGATAATGTTATGAGAGGAGATAATGACAATGGAAGGGGCATGGGATTTTTCATGAGACATATGGTCTATATGTTTTTCACCGTTATCTTTGGCATCCTAGCGTCCCCAATAGTCATGGGCTTTTCTCGCTGGAGAGAATACCATGCCGATGCAGGTTCAGCTAAACTCGCGGGCAAAGATAAGATGATAAGGGCGCTTGAAGCACTTGAGCGAAATTATCCACAACTTAGTAAGGCGGAATCAAACCAAGCGGCCTTTCAAATATCTGCCAAAGATGGATGGATGGAACTTTTTGCCTCCCATCCCCCGCTTAAAAAGAGGATAGCTGCCTTAAAGGCCCTATAGGAAGAATTTTCAAGATTTCCCATTAAATTAATTCGAAATGAGATACGCCCGATAGGTATGAGAACTATTCGGGTATATCTTAAATGAGAAATTGGAGCCTAAAAAGAAAACTTATTATTTTTATTCTAAGTGCAGTTTATCTGCCCTTAATCACTCTTACTCTATTCACTCAAACATTTGGTCATAAACAAAGAACATTTTTAGTAAAAGCTATGGCCGAAAAAGATAATGCTTCGGAAATAATTATTACTCAGTCACTGTTAGATTATTTGTTTAAGAGCATGAGTCAAATTCACCGTAATGAGGATGTACTAAGATTACAAAGATTTTTAACTAAAACAAAAAATATAAATAAGTTAAAAGATGATCTACATTTTAATCAACTTTTAGATCAATTGGAAAAAAACACCAAGAAAACCTTCCCTACTGAAGGCCCGAACTATTATTCTCTAGAAGTTTATCTGCCAAATGGAATAAGTATTTTTAAAATAGAAAGAGCTCCTCTTGAAGGAGGGAGACTGAGTGAAGAAGTTATATCTAAAAAGTTTCCTCTACCATCAATTCCAAAGAAGGAAATAAAAACATTATTTAATGAACTAATACCAAAGACTGTTCTAAATGGTATTTTTTCGCTCAACCCACAGGGTAAATACATAACTCTCCAGGGAGTTAAAACCATTATGAAATATAAAAATTCGAAATTACTTTTAGTGGCAAATTATATGCTCACCTCCCCTCTAACTAAGTATGATGTTTTATTTGAAAAAAAAGAATCCAACATCGATGGAACCTTCTTTTTTGATCAAAGTGGGAGTTTACTTTTCCCTCCAGAGGGAGCACCCATCAAAGAAAATGCAATGAGGGAATTGCTACCAAACGCACCGGAAAGTTTCTTTTCTAATCGAACTTCAATATATAAAGATGAAGATGGAAACCTATATTACAAAGGTGAGACCGAATCAAAACTAGAAGGTTTAGAAAAAGTTATTATAATTAATTATTTCCCAAAAGAAATGATTATG